>SDBT01003711.1_pt1 | contig 26269 bp, 23 predicted proteins | sample 2277101 | NCBI WGS metagenome assembly SDBT01 (sample SAMN10404973, study PRJNA504765) | marine sediment metagenome | isolation source: marine sediment core GS10_PC15, 103 cmbsf | place: Arctic Ocean: Southern Knipovich Ridge | collected 2010 | reverse complement strand
CGCCACCGGGCGATCTCCATGACGTGAGCCGGCTCGCGCCCCACCAGCACGACCGCGAAGCTCTTGCGGAAGGCCGGCAGCCGCGGGCTGCGGTCCACAATGCGCCAGAGGTAGACAAGGCGACGCTTGGGCGTCGAGTACAGGGGATGGAGCATGGCCGGTGCCTCCGACGGCGAAGGCGTATTTATAGGGACAAATAACCGTTTAATAGTAAGACTTGATTTCTATTCCGGCGAAGTTGACTGGCAGAAAAAGATTGGTGGCCCCATAAAAGCCGGGCCGGCTGTTACGGGAAACTCGGTCATTTTCGTAAGCATTGATCACAAGGTTTATTTCGTCGACAAAATATCAGGAGACATGCGATTTATTTATGAAACCGGCGGTATGCTTACAACCAGGCCAATGATTTGCCGGGATAAAGTATTTGTTGCCGCAGAGGATAAGAATCTGTACTGCTTTCAACTTTCCAAGGATGAATAAACGTGAATGTTAAAAGTCTAAACCTCGATATTCTTCGCGATCTCTATGGAAGTTCGCGACGGCTGGCCATGTATCCACTGGGACACCCGGTTACGCAGGATACACTGAAAAAACCTATGAATGCCTTGAATGAGATTTTCTCGTTCAAGCATAGCTTTATCATCGAACTCTTCAAAGACAGTATCCTGGCCGAGGGTATTCTTCTTGAAGATACCATATCTGTTTCGGGATTGGCACTCGACATGAAAAAACACAATCTGTCAAATATCGGATTTTATTCCGATATCAACATCGGTGACCTTTATCATCTTTTAACGCTGCTGGTTTCCAAGGCCGGTCCGTATGATGACAATGTGGCCCGGGTACTCAGATCCAAAAATATATCTTCCATTAAAGTAAATATTGAAAATCCGCCAAATCTATTCCATCTCGACCGAACAGATTTGATGAGTGATACTACGCAATTCTCATTGTCAAAGCGGGCCAAAGTCATAATTTCCAAACATCCCGGCATCATAGCAGCATACTATATGGGTGGGTTGAGAAAAGACGATGATATTCTGAAGCATGTCAATATTGATTTCCGGCTGGGATATCTGGCAGGCTACTTCAAAGATGTCCTGCTGAATCTCGAAAGAGAAAAAGCCATGAAACTTCTTGAACATGTCGTCTTTGCTACTAATTGGCTCGATGATCATATTGAATCAGAGATGCTATTGGGCCTGCGGAGGCTTTTTAAAGATTATTTATCGCAACATCCCGACCAGAAATTGCTTTCGGATATATATGAACTTTTCAAAAAAGTCGGCACTCCCGATACCGTAATGGATCAGATTTTCAATAGATCGTCGGTTTTGAAATTGCGCACCTTCCAGGAATCGGAGATAATAGTAAATACCCTGAAATACGCTGATCCTTCCCAGGTCGATCCTGCGGATCTGAGAAAGACGTTATTCAAACTGGCTGCCGCCGGCCAGCGGGATTATCTGAGCGACCTTCTGGATCATCTCATCCGATCTCTCTCCAGCACAACTAACGAGCTTCGTCAGAAGGCATTGCACCTGGTAACGACGGCCGGCGAAGTGCTCGCAACAGGGGGCTTTTACGATGATTACAATTCCCTTTGCCGGGAGGCTGTCAGGCTGTCCCTGTTGCCAACTGAGACGTTAGAACCGGTGGAATTAACCGCTGAATTTGCCTGGCAGGCCATCAAAGAAAAGCGCTGGCAGGAATTGAAGTTTCTCATTCGAACTCTCAAGGGTATCAGAGATGACCACTCTCATCCGGAGAGCAAAAGGAGCCTGGCGTCCAGGAAATTTATAGAGATCAGTGAATCCAGTCTTCTGGCCGGTATAGTCTCTGAAATGATGGAAAACGATCGGTCCGAAGATACGGGTGGATTCCTTGAAGCTCTCGGCAATCTGGGTTCAAGAGATATTATCAGAACGCTTGCCGCTAAGATAGCTCATCCCGATATTAATATTAGATCGCGCGTGATAAAATTACTTGTAAACATGAAAAGTGAATCGGGAGAGGTTCTTTCCCAGATGCTCGGCGAATGGGTTGGAAAATACGAAGGAAAAGAAATCGATGATCAAAACTGGTATTATCTCAGGAATATTCTGCGGATTTTAAGGAGCGCCCAGGCTGAAGAGGCTCTTCCGTATCTGGAAATAATGATCGGCTGGCCCGAATTTCGGCTGAAGCTTGAGATCATAAAAACTCTCGAGGGCATGCCAGTAGAGGACGCTGCCAGACTCTATGAGAAACTCTCGGGTAATCAGGACCCTGAGATAAGGAAAGCTGCCATTATTGCCATGGGCCTGACCGGTCATCCTGATATGATACCAAGGCTGCTGGCTATATTTCAGCGGGAACCGGATTGTCGGGTTAATTCTATTGCCTCGATAGGGCGAATTGGCGGTCCGCAGGCCCGGGATAAACTGATTGATATGTTTGAGGATAACGAATTCTTCGCCAATCTCGACCTCTCAAAACGTGAAATAGAGCAGGTCAGAGTTGCCATTCTTAAAGCGCTTTCTCGAATCGGGGATGAGACTGCCATGGCAAAACTCGAGGAATATTCACGGAAAAGCTTTAGTAAGTCGTTATTCAAAAAAGACTTACTCTCAAATACCGCGAAATTTATTCTCGATACTAAGACAAAATATAGTCAAAATGACATGCATGCGCCATAATGCCATATAATCCTGCCAATAGGGCAGCATTCTCCTGATGGTCAATTCGTTCCTCAACTAAGATAGAATATAACCTCATATAATACAATATATTACGGTAACTCAGATCTGGTTGGCACGGATTTTGATTAACAGTTGATCGGCAATGATTAATTTTCACGGAAAAAGGAGGATTGGCAATGATAAGGTTTCATTACACACCAGCGATGGCCAGGTTGTTTGAGAGAAAGATCGGCCATTCGCGCCCGGACGTCGATATCATAGAAAACACCGATAATTATCTTTTCAGTTTTGAAATTCCCGGCGCTATGAAGGAAGACGTCAAGATCTGGCTGGAGGATGACATTCTCACAGTTTCCGGCGAGAAGAAAGAGGAACTCTCAAAAGGAGAAACCAAGCTTCTCTCCGAGCGGAGCTTCGGCAAATTCGAGATGTCATTCAGGTTGCCTGGCAGTATCGACGGCGGGAAGATAAAGGCCGAGTTCGTTGATGGACTTCTGGTGGTTACCGCTCCCAAGTCCGCAGAGGCCAAACCAAAAGAGATCGCCATCCAGGGTTGATAGGCATTCAGGGCGCGGGGGAACTCCCCCGTGTCCCCCCCGGGTTCTCGAATCTACAAACCGGTGGTTAAAGAATCCGGGTGGGACACGTTAAGTTTGACAGCGTGGAAGCTGCACTGAATGAAGGGAGAAATAGAATGCTTCTGACACTTGTAATAACACCTCTTGCACTCGGTCTGATAATCGTAATCATGGCCGCTGTTAAGAAGCTAAAGCCTCAACCTGTGGCAAAAGAGATAAATGCTGAACACGGACGGAAGCCATTGGCTGTTGCCGTTCAATCCAAAGCTGAGAAAGAAGATGTTTGCTGTAAAATATGATAATCAGGAGGTTAATAAATAATGTCTAAGGTAATAGGAATTGATCTGGGTACCACCAACTCATGTGTGGCTGTAGTTGAAGGCGGGGACCCAGCGATCATACCGAATTCTGAGGGTTCACGCACAACCCCATCAGTGGTGGCCGTTGGCAAATCCGGGGAGAGGTTTATCGGCCAGGTGGCCAAACGCCAGGCCGTAGCCAATCCCACCGACACAATTTTTTCGATCAAACGTCTCATGGGCAGGGCTTACAGCGAGGTTACATCCGAGATTGCCAACTTTCCATACAAAGTCAAAGCCGGAAAAAATAATATTGTCAATATTGAGATGGGCGGCCGAGATTATTCTCCCCCTGAGATTTCGGCATTGGTTCTTCAAAAGATGAAGCAGACTGCGGAAGACTATCTGGGACAGAAAGTGACCAAGGCAGTTATAACAGTCCCCGCTTATTTTAACGATTCACAGCGCAAGGCCACCAAGGATGCCGGGAAAATAGCCGGTCTTGAGGTTTTACGGATAATCAACGAACCCACGGCGGCCGCACTGGCATACGGCCTTGATAAAAAGAAGGATGAGAAAATCGCTGTCTATGATCTTGGCGGCGGGACTTTCGATATATCCATTCTGGAACTGGGCGATGGCGTATTCGAGGTACGCTCAACCAACGGAGATACTCATCTTGGCGGCGACGACTTTGATAAAAGGATTATCGATTGGCTGGTGGCAGAGTTTAAGAAATCCGACGGTATTGATCTGTCGAAAGATCCTATGGCCATTCAGCGTCTGAAAGAAGCCGCTGAGAGGGCCAAGATGGAGCTTTCGAGCACTACCGAGACCACCATAAACCTGCCTTTCATCACCGCCGATTCGAGCGGCCCCCGGCACCTGAATATCTCTCTCTCGAGGGCCAAATTCGAACAGCTCGTTGATGATCTTGTTGAAAGAACAATCGAACCATGCAGAAAAGCATTGGCCGATGCCAAACTGGCATCCTCCGATATCGATGAGGTTATTCTGGTTGGAGGAATGACCAGGATGCCGAAGGTGCAGGAAACTGTAAAGAGTTTTTTCGGTAAGGAACCGCATAAGGGAGTAAATCCCGATGAGGTAGTTGCAATGGGAGCTGCGATCCAGGGCGGAGTGCTTGCCGGCGATGTGAAAGACGTTTTGCTTCTCGATATAACTCCACTGTCGCTAGGTATCGAAACGCTCGGAGGAGTCTTTACCAGGTTGATCGAACGCAACACCACCATACCGACTAAGAAATCGGAAATCTTCTCTACCGCCGCCGATAACCAGACATCCGTAGAGATCCATGTCCTCCAGGGGGAGCGAGATATGGCAATCCATAACAAGACGATCGGGCGTTTTCATCTGGACGGTTTCCCACCTGCCCCGCGCGGCATGCCACAGATCGATGTCGCCTTCGATATCGATGCCAACGGTATCTTAAACGTCTCCGCTACGGATAAGGCCACCGGCAAGGAGCAGTCGATCCGTATCGAGGCTACCTCCGGATTGACGGGACAGGAAATTGACAAAATGGTCAAGGATGCTGAGGCACATGCATCCGAGGATAAGGCAAATCGCGAAAAAACTGAGCTAAAAAACCGTGCTGATCAAGAGATCTATCAGACTGAAAAGCAACTCAAGGAGTTCGAGGATAAGATTGATCCGGATACGAAAGCCAGGGTTGAGGCAGCTCTAAGTCGCCTCAAAGAGGCCGTAAAAAATGAGAATTCAGAAGAGATGAAGTCGGCCTCGGAGGCCCTGACAGCCGTCTGGCATGAGGTCTCTGCAAAACTGTACCAGCAGCAGGAGTCATCAACTCAGGGAGCGCAGACGCATGCAGAATCCGGTCCTGATCAAAACTCGGGTAAAGACGATCAGGACGCCGTTGATGCCGATTTCGAGGTCGTGAAATAAAAAAGCAATATAGAGAAAGCGATTTCGAATGATACGGCCCCGGTGAAAGTAAATACGTTGGGGCCGTTTTCATTTCCCGAAGACGTTGACACAAAATAGCATTTGGAATAAATTTCATTAAAATGAAAGACTTCTACAAAATACTCAGCGTTTCTGAAACCGCCTCCGGGGAAGATATCAAACGGGCCTATCGCAGGCTGGCCAAAAAGTATCATCCCGATGCCAACCAGGGAGATAAGCAGGCTGAGAACAGATTCAAAGAGGTCTCGGAGGCGCACGAGGTTTTATCAGATAAGAATAAAAGGGCACAATTTGATCAGATGCGAAAATATGGAGGAGGCTTTGCAGACTTTGGCGGTGCGCGACCGGGCGCAGGTTTCGGAACGGGGGGGGTTCGATTCGAGGATCTCTCCTCCATTTTCGGCAAATCCGGCGGTTTTGGATCGTTTGCAGATATTTTCTCCTCGATATTCGGGGAAAATCTCGGCGATAGGGGCGCAGGATCTGTTTTTGGGCGAACTCGTGGCCCCGGAAAAGGCGACGATCTTTACACGGATATTAAGATACCATTCTCAACAGCGGTCAATGGAGGGAAAGTGAATGTTCGGCTCAATATCAATGAGCAGTGTGCTATCTGTAAAGGAACGGGATCAAGGCCCGGTTCCTCTCAAAGAGTCTGTCCCGACTGCCAGGGCCGGGGAATGGTCAGCTTTGCGCAGGGTAACTTCGCAGTTTCTCGTCCCTGCCCACGCTGTCTTGGCAGAGGAAAAATATCCGGCGAGGCTTGTACCAATTGCGCCGGTATCGGCTCGCTGTCGAAACGTCGCGAATTATCTGTCAGGATTCCATCGGGGGTAGAATCAGGAAAAAAGATACGCCTGAAGGGATTGGGTAATCCCGGCAGAAGCGGAGGCCCTCCCGGCGATCTCTACCTCCGGGTCGATGTAACATCTCACCCATTCTTCTGGAGAAAAGGTCTCGATATTCATTGCCGTATCCCTCTGAGCATCAAGCAGGCAACGAAAGGCACAAAGATTCGCGTGAGAACACTTTCAGGGAAAAGGGCCGAGCTCAAAATCCCACCCGACACCAGGATGGGCGCAAAGTTCAGATTGAAAGGCCTGGGACTCGCCTCGAAGAAGCGCAAGGGAGATCAGATTGTCGAGGTTGATATAAAAGTGCCTGAGAATATGACTGATGAAGAAAAGAGAATGTCTGATAATATTGCCGAGGAGGCTGGTACTTAAAGCCAGGGACAGGTGATGGTAGTACGAATCGAAAAGATGACACAGAATTCTCGCGAATCGCTGGAATATGCTAAGGAGCTTGCCGAATCCAGATCTCATTCTGATATTGGCGGCCTGCATCTATTAAAGGGACTCTTGTCTCGCGATGAAGGGATAATCCGGGATCTGTTGAACGAGTCAGGTGTCGATATCAGCGCTCTTGAAAGCAAGCTCAATAATGCCATCGAAACGTTACCCCGGGTTACAGGGATCCATAAGCTTTACATATCGCCAGATCTGGAGAATATTCTTAAAATTGCATTCGCCGAAGCCGAGAAATTGAGAGATGATTTTGTATCCGTCGAGCATCTGCTATTCGGGCTGTTAGAGGTAAAGTCCGATAAAGCGTCTCAGATATTGATTGAAGCCGGATTATCAAGGGATAAATTGTATAACTCTATGGAGAAAATTCGCGGTCATCAACGTGTCACCGATGACAACCCGGAATCAAAATACAAAGTGCTGGAAAAATATTCACGGGATTTAACGGCGATGGCGAAAGAAGGCAAACTCGATCCTGTGATCGGTCGTGAGGATGAAATCCGTCGAGTCTTGAAAGTGCTGTCCCGCAGGAGAAAAAATAATCCGGTATTAATCGGAGAGCCCGGAGTAGGCAAGACCGCTATCGCCGAGGGGCTGGCACTTAAAATAGCCGAGGGTGAAGTGCCGGAATCTCTGAAAACCAAGCGGATAGTAGCTCTCGACCTCGGATCTCTGGTAGCCGGGTCGAAATTCAGAGGCGAATTCGAGGAAAGACTTAAGGCCATTATAAGGGAAGTGGAAAAATCCAACGGTGAAATAATCCTTTTCATCGACGAACTTCACACCATAGTCGGTGCCGGTGCGGTGGGAGGATCGCTGGACGCCTCCAACATGCTTAAACCTGCTCTGGCAAGGGGCGATTTGCATGTCATCGGGGCTACCACTCTTGATGAATACCGTAAGAACGTCGAAAAAGATGCTGCCTTGGAAAGGCGATTTGCCCCCATAATTATTTCTGAGCCGTCGGTCAACGATACTATCTCCATATTGAGAGGATTAAAAGATCGCTACGAGATCCATCATGGTATCAGGATAACCGATGGCGCCATAGTTGCCGCAGCTAAATTATCCGACCGGTATATATCCGATCGCTTTCTGCCGGACAAAGCAATCGATCTTATCGACGAGGCCGCGGCAAATGTCCGTCTGGAAATCGATTCCATGCCGGAAGAACTAGACACCATCGAAAAACAGATTCGGCAACTGGAGATCGAGAAAGAAGGGATGAAAGGTGAAAAGGACGCCGGAACCCGCCTCAAACCGATCCAGACCGAATTAAAGAAGCTCTATAAAGAATGCGATCGGCTCAAAGTCCACTGGCTGAAGGAGAAATCTCTCGTGGGAGAGATCAACTCTCTGAAAGAGAAACTGGACAAAACAAAACATGATATTGAAATTGCAACCCGTGACGCCGACTACGAAACCGCGGCTCGCCTTCGTTATGGGGTAATCGCTGAACTGGAAAAGAGAACAACCGAAAAGTCAAAAGAGCTGGCAGAAATCCAGAATGATCACAAGATGCTTAAAGAGGAGATCGACGCCGACGATATTGCAGAGGTGGTTTCCCGTTGGACCGGGGTCCCCGTCACACGACTTACAGAAACAGAAGCGGAAATGCTATTACAGCTGGAGGAGCATCTTCATAAACGTGTCATCGGGCAGGACGAAGCCGTCAAGCTCGTCAGCCAGGTGGTGCGTTCCTCTCGCGCCGGATTGGCTGATCCTGACAGGCCAACAGGTTCATTCTTGTTCCTGGGGCCCACAGGTGTCGGAAAGACCGAATTGGCTAAAACTTTAGCCCAGTTCATGTTCGGTTCCGAGGATTCATTGATTCGAATAGACATGTCCGAATATATGGAGAAATTCTCTGTTTCCAGGCTCATCGGTGCGCCCCCCGGATATGTCGGCTATGAAGAAGGGGGCCAGCTAACCGAGGCGGTCCGGCGACGTCCTTACTCAGTTGTCCTGCTTGACGAGATAGAGAAGACTCATCACGAGGTGTTCAATGTTCTCCTGCAATTGCTTGATGATGGCCGCCTGACCGACAATCAAGGACGAACCGTGAGCTTCAAAAATTCCATACTGATCATGACATCCAATATCGGCTCCGATATCATCATGGCTGAACACGAGCGTATGGCGGATTCAGGTCCTGCGGAGATTTATCAGAAAATCAAATCTGATGTGCTTGACTTGCTTCGTAGAAGTTTCAGACCTGAATTCTTAAACAGGATCGATGAGATTATTGTTTTTAAGCCGCTGACGCCGCTCGAAATAGTGGAAATCGTGGGATTGGAGTTCGTGAAGGTTCAAAAACGCCTTTCGGCCGAAAACATTACTGCGACCCTCTCAGAAAATGCCCGGAAGTATCTTGCAGAAAAAGGTTTCGATCCTCAACTCGGTGCCAGGCCGCTGAGACGTATGATTAACCGTATCCTGACAGATCGGCTTGCTAATTCCATCCTGTCCGGCAGACTATCCTCCGGAGATAAGGTCTTTATCGGCGCCGATGATAATGGATTGACATTCAAGATCGATGGCTTATCTTCCGAGAAAGCGGTTCTTTAGAATCAAAGCTCTCAAGTTATTTTTGGCGCGTGACGATTATTAAGATTGTCAAGGAGGCAGTTTTGAGGCTGACAATATTTGCTTTTACGGTAACATCACTTCTCTTGAGTTGTAGCGAGAAAGTTCCAGCGGAGAGTGAACTGTTCGGCCGCGCGCAGGAATCTGAAGCCAGGCAAGAATTCGACCGAGCCCTTCAAGCCTACGATACGATAATCGAAAAATATCCCGACAGCTCGAACCGCTATAAAGCGATCTTCATGAAAGGTTATATCCACACCGAATACTTGAAAGATAAGAATAAGGCTCTTGAGGCGTTCGATCAATTGCTGGCAGAATACCCCGACTGCGATCTGGCCGATGATGCGCAGGTAATGCGCGAAATCGCAGAGAAAGGCACCGACCTGATGTCCGTCTTTGAGGGTTCGGTCAAAGCAGAGTAGAGTATCCTTTATTTGATAATTCCGATATAATGAACAACCGATGGTAGTGGTCAGGCATGCCTGACCATATTTGCTTTTACGAGCCCCTTATGCGAATCGAAAAGCGACTTGACAGGCGATTTTTATATATTATATTTATTTGTGTTGTCTCGTAGATTCAGCACCGTGCGCAGCATCGGGATAGCTTCACATTGCTTCTGTGCATAAATGTCTCTTAACTGAATACCGGGAGGTTCCAATGAAATGGTTCGCTATAATTTTATTATCTGCAATAGCAGTATTCAATTTAGATGTTATTGGTTTTGCCCAAACTCCACACGTTATTTCCACATCACCGACGCAAAACGAGCTGAACGTTCCGGTTGATACCGACATATCGGTGACCTTCGATATCGATATGGACGAATCGACCTTCAGCAGCTCCACCTTTGTGGTTAACGCAAGGTTAATGGGCTTTAGCGAAGGCACAATTACTTATGATGATCCGACTATGACCGCGACCTTTGATCCTCTTGAGGATTTTCTTGAAGGGGAACTGGTTACCGTGATGCTTACCACTGGTATACAATCTTCGGGAGGGATTCCTCTGGCCGGCAGCTACGCCTGGTCTTTCACGCTGACGGTGGATGGCGGAACCGCAACCTTCGCCGATCACGTGGACTATGATGCCGGTGAAGGAACGTGGTCTATATTCGCGGCGGATCTCGATGGCGACGGGGCTCTTGACCTCGCAACCGCGAATGCCTACTCCAATAATTCCTCGGTCTTGCTGAATAACGGAGACGGCACTTTTGCCGCCCATACAGATTATCCGGTGGGCGAGGAACCCTGGTTTGTAACTGCCGCCGATCTTGACGGCGACGGCGACATGGACCTGGCAACAGCCAATATGTATTCCGAGGACGTCTCGGTTCTATTAAACAATGGCGATGGTCCCTTTCCCCCGCAATCGGTCTATCTCGTCGGCGAGGGGCCTGTCTCGGTCATCGCCGCCGACGTTGACGGCGACGGTGATATGGACTTAGCTACTGCGAATTTGATTTCCGGGACTGTCTCGGTTCTCCTTAACTACGGTAACGGCAGCTTCGCGCCCCAGTCTCAGTATCCAGCAGGGGATACGCCGGTGGAAGTCTACTCCGCAGACCTCGATGGCGATGGCGATCTCGACCTGGCGACCGCCAATTACAGTTTCAACAATATCACGGTTTTGTTGAATAATGGGGATGGCACTTTCGCCGCATATACAGCATATGAGGTCGGTGATCTTCCTCTGTCGGTCTTCGCCGCTGATATCGACGCTGACGGCGATCTCGATCTGGCAGCTTCGAACTGTTACTCGCAAGACGTCTCGATTATGATGAACAATGGAGATGGTACATTTGCCCCCCAAACGACATACCCTACCGGCGATTGCCCCTGGTCGGTCAAAGCCTCCGATCTTGATGGTGACGGCGACCTTGACCTGGTGACCTCCAACGAGTTTTCCAGTGACGTATCCGTTCTGCTTAACAATGGCGATGGATCCTTTGCACCTCATATCGATTACTCAGTTGGTGAGGAGCCCTATTCTGTTTTTGCCGCTGACCTCGATGGCGACGGCGACATGGACCTGGCCACTGCCAATCACGGTTCCGACAATGTCTCGGTTCTTCTGAATAAAGCGGCTTGCGAGTATCTTGCCGGCGATTGCAACCACAACGGTATTCCTTTGGAACTTGGCGATGTTATCGTCATGATAGGCATGTATCGGGGAACCGTCGAGCCGGAATACACATGCGAATGCCCACCCAACGGCGATTCTTTCGCTCCGGAAGGTGACCCCAACGGCAATTGTATAGCGTTCGAGCTTGGAGATGTTGTTACGGAGATCGGAGCCTACAGGGGTACGACCGAAGCTTCCAGTTGCGAGGATTGCCCGGGTTCGAGCAGAATAGGCCATGGCGATCAGCCGGTTGTTAGCCCGACGCTAAAGTTCAAGGTCAAAAGCGGTGCCGGGAAACGTTAGCCGCGGTTCGCAAACGATCAAGCGAAATACAAATCTCTGTTCGGTTATCAATGATTAGGTCAAAGCGGAATAGAGCGACCTTCTTCATTGATAATAATAAGTATCCATCACCAGGACGTTATCCCGTCATATGGAGCAAAGGGAGCCGGTAGTAGAGATCCCGGAGGCTGTCTGCCGTTAAGGGAGAGACTTAAGCTCCGGATTCCGCCTAAAAGAGCTTGACAAAAGACTAAAATGCCTATATTTTAAGATAGGTTTTGAGACTGCCGCACGTTGAAATGTCTTCTTAGGCAGTAGTAATACAATATCTGAATATATGAGGATTAATTCGTTTGCACGTAAGGGTAAGGCAATTAATCCATAAAACCAATTAACCGGGAGGTGGTTAGCAGACATTAGAGTATTGCAGTCTTTACTTCAGGGATAAGAGCAATGATTATGGATATCCGGCTGCCAGATTAGTTGAACGCCGGGGAATTTCAGAATCGGATTTAAGGAGAGAATCAAATGAAAAAACAGTTTTTATGGATACTAATTTTGTCGCTGCTCTGTGCGTGGACAGTTGCCGGAGCAGATACGCCCGATGAGGAAGAAGCCAGTCGGGTTGCCGAAAAGATAAGGCTTACCGAAGAAATGAATCTGACGCCTGAGCAGGCGGAAGCCCTTAAAGATATCAAATTCCTCGAGGCCAATCCGGGCTACAAGGATGAACTCGATGTTCCGCCCACCATTCTGGTTACGGGGGACGATTGTAGCGATCCTTTCATAATTCCTGAGAGTTTTCCGTATTCTACCAGCGACAATACGTGTGATTATGCCAATCTGTGTGACATTTCAGGCTCAGACAACAGCGATGTCATCTATGAGTTGACCATCACTTCAACCATCGGATTGACCGTTTCCCTTTGCGGGTCGTTATATGATACCAAATTGGCCATATATACTCCCACCTGCTGTTCTGGCGATCTGGATTATTGGCAATACAACGATGATTCCTGCGGCTTGCAGTCGGAAATCACCGCCACATTTGCTCCGGGTACCTACTATATCGTGGTCGACGGGTACAGTGCTAATTGCGGCGTCTACACTCTGAATATTACCGAATTCGTAATACCCACCGGTCGTTGTTGCTATGGCGATATGGGTAATCCGGACTGCGTTGACGGCGTAACCGAGGATGACTGCACCACTCAGTATGCTGGCGTTTGGACCGAGGGGCTGGACTGCGGAACAGAATGTCCCATACAGATCGCCTGCAGCAATGCCATTCAGGTTACTCTCCCGCCCGCGCCCTGGCCCTATGTGGATGCCGATCAAACCACGTGCGGCGCAGGCGATAATTACAATGTAGACACCTGCCTTGATCCTTACTACGATGGTGGTGAGGACATACACTATGAGCTAACGGTCACGGAAGAAGTGACTGTTAACATCCTTCTAACCACTACCAGTACCTATACAGGCATGGCGGTTGGCACTTCGTGTCCTCCGGGCCCCGGCTGCCTGGCCTTTGCAACGGGCTCCAGTGGTGATAAAACAATTGAAAGCCTTACGCTTCCTATCGGTACATACTACATCATGATAGATACCTGGCCCTCGCCGGCTTGCATCGACAACTTCACTCTCACAATAGAGGAAGACGTCGTGCCTACCGGCGCCTGCTGCGTATATCCCGACTGCGTCGAGACCAACACGCTGGAGGAATGCAATGCTATAGATGGTGGTGTGTGGTATGCAGGGGAAGACTGTGCAACGTTCGAATGTCCTGAACCTTCAGATGTCCCCACGCTTTCCGAATGGGGTATGATCATCTTTACACTCCTCTTGCTATCGGTTGGCACCGTCGCAGTCATTCGCAGGCGTAATGCCGTTTCTGCAAGAGAGGCTGCTCGAAGCTGACCTCCCCTCAGACAATCTCGTTTTCAAAAAGCGGCCGTAAGGCCGCTTTTTTATTGACTATGTCTTATATTCATAATAGAGTTACTTGCTGATTGGAGGGATGATGAAAGCAGTCCTGCAGCGGGTCACCGAGGCTTCGGTCGAGGTCTCGGGGGAGATAATCGCTTCTACGGGCCACGGACTCCTGCTTCTCGTCGGAGCCGATCAGGGGGATTCCGAGAAGAATGCCGATTCTCTGGCCAACCGCTGCCTGGGATTGCGGATCTTCGAGGACGATGAAGGCAAGATGAACCGCTCCGTTATCGATGTTGGAGGCGATCTCTTGGCGGTAAGCCAGTTTACGCTATCGGCAGATCTCTCTAAAGGCAGGAGGCCGAGTTTCACATCCGCCATGGCGCCGCCCGAAGCGGAGAGGCTTTTCGATTATTTCGTGAACAAGTTGAAAGAAAGCGGGCTGAACGTGAAAACCGGAAGGTTCGGGGCCAAAATGAATGTGCGCCTCATAAACGACGGGCCGGTTACGTTCGTGCTGGAAGGATGACTGAACTTCAGGAGATGAAAACAATCAAGACTTTGAAAATAGTCTTAGCTTCGGGTTCACCACGAAGGCAAAAACTGCTTTCCGAAATGGGTTACGATTTTGAGGTTGTAACTCCGGTCATACCGGAGAAGAATACACCCGGGGAGGCGCCTCAGGATTATGTAAAACGATTATCAAGGCTGAAGGCCGAATCCGTTGCCTTGAAATATCCTGATAGCCTGATAGTGGGAGCGGATACCGTGGTTGTGTTAGAACGCAGGATTCTCGGCAAACCGGAATCGAAGTCGGAAGCCAAATCGATGCTCGAGTTGCTCTCCGGTAAAACACATGCCGTTTTTACAGGGCTATCCCTGATAGTCCTGGAAAAGGATATAGCTACATCGGATTTCGATTCGACAGAAGTGACTTTCAATAAACTGAGCCCGGAGGATATTAATCACTATGTGGAATCAGGGGAGCCGCTCGATAAAGCGGGCGCCTATGGCATTCAGGGGATGGGTTCGTTTCTGGTCGATAATTACGACGGTGAACTTGATACTGTGATCGGTTTTCCATCGAAGCTTTTTGAAACCATGTATGAGGGGATTATATCTTGTCCAGAGCTTTAGGCGATAAACTTCGTGAGGGCAGAGAGGCTAAAGGTTTCAGCCTCGAGCAGCTTGCGACCATTACAAAACTGAACCAGCAATTTATCGAAGCTTTAGAAAGCGGGCGTCGCGATCTGCTACCGGGACAGGTTTACCTGAAGCCGTTCACTAAAATATGCGCTGAAGCTCTGGATCTTGATCTAAAAGAGCTATATAGAATTATCGATGGCGAAAGTGAGGAAAAAACCGCCGATGAAATTCCATCGGCAGCTTGTGCCAAACCTGAGAAAAGTTTTGATTATAGACTTCCGCTGGTAATCATAATCGGCCTGGTAATCATCGGACTGATCTATCTCACTGTCGGCTTCCGGCAGGATCGATTTCCCGATATGAGTGATACGGAAGTTATCCCGGCGGGAAGTCATCAACCGAGAAAAGAGATAATGTGGAGCAGGCCATGGGAGCGTCCGGCTGCCTGGGAAGGTCGGGGCCTGAATCAAAGGCTGCGAATAGAAACATCCGACCTGGTATGGATCAATATTGTTGCCGACGGTGATACGGCATTCATGGGATTCCTGAATCCCCGTGCGGGCAAGACGTTTACCGCCCGAGAAGGATTTGCTCTGAGTCTCGGGAGAAACGATTGCGTCATCGGGTACTTCAATGGCGAAAAAGTACCCATAATCGGCTCCAGTCTCAGAGGTCTCTTCAATTACCGTCTGGGATTTGCAGAGGAAAGGCAAAATCTTGAGCGTTAAAATTCGCGGTATTGTTCAAAAATTCGCCGGCCTGATAGACACGCTTAGATACAGGTCGGATTTGGTTAAATTCAGCGATCTATCAAGCAATCTCGAAGCCTGCCTTATTTGCATGCCTTCCAGGCTGGAGCTAATGCGCGCGGCATCCGATATTCTGCCGGAGATTGCAGAGATATTTCCCAATCGAGACATCAGGATTTTGCTGACATCGAATGTAGATCCGCAGTCTCATGATATCATTAAGAAATTCGTAGTCGTAAAACCACATTCCCACGATCTCGATAAGTTTTCATTGCCGAAAAAGGAATTTATTCAGCGAGTTTCGACAGGCGGCCTGGCCGTGTCTGTAGATCTGGATACATATCCTAATTTTTTCAACGCCGTAGTCTCGCTCAGGTCCGGAGCAACTGTGAGGACTGCATTTGACAAAGGAGTTGGACTCCCTTACTATAACCTTATCGTCGGTATTCCGGCGGCGGAGGCGGCTCCGAAAGTCTCGTGCCGCGCCATGGCTGACATTCTCGGTAATTTTAGGATGTAAAGGAGAAGCTCGTGTTACTTTCGCGCCTTGAAATTTCAGGATTCAAATCTTTTCCAAATAAAACTGTCATAGACTTCGACGGTGGTATAACCGGCGTTGTCGGCCCGAACGGATGCGGAAAATCCAACATTCTCGATTCCATACGATGGGTGCTCGGCGAACAGCGCACCGGCGTCTTGAGAAGTTCGCGAATGGAAGACGTGATATTCAGCGGTACATCGCAGTTGAAACCCATAGGAATGGCCGAGGTGACGCTGTACATAAAAAACAATCGTGGACTTCTGCCGATCGAATATGACGACTTAAGTATAACCCGAAGGCTTTACCGCTCAGGCGAATCCGAATACATGCTCAATAAGAATCAATGCCGTTTGAAAGATATTGTGGAGCTTTTTCTGGATACCGGTATGGGACCACACGCTTACAGCGTTATACAGCAGGGAATGGTCGATGCTATTCTATCGGACAGGACCGAGGATCGCAGGTCGCTTTTTGAAGAAGCCGCTGGCGTAACCAGATACAAACATCGGAAGAAGGAAGCCGAAAACAAACTCGAAGCCACCGAGGCCGACCTTCTCCGGCTGGGAGATATAATCGCCGAAATAGAAAAGCAGGTCATTACGCTCCGTCGCCAGGCGAAAAGGGCGCAAAAGTATGCCAAACAAAAAGAGTTTCTTAAAAATATCGAATGCACCCTGGCAGGCGCTAGGCTTTATAGTTCACAGGAACGGTACAAAGAGTTGCTCGAAAAGAAAAGGGACCTGCAGATCGATATCGAGGCATCCAATGCAGAAATAGAAAAATATGAATTCAATCTTCAAGAAAAGAAACTCAAGTTAGCGGAACATGAAGCTCAGGCCGCCGGGTACAGGCAGGCGGAATCGGATATGGCTGTTAAATCCGCTCGCATTGAAAGCGATATCAAGCTTAACAAACAGCGTGCGGAGACATCATCGAATGAAATCCAGAACTATAAGCTGGAGATCGGTGCTCTGGAAAACCGTATACAGACGCTTGAAAATGGGGTATCGGAAAACCGTCTTCGAATCAAAGATGTCGATTCTCAGAAGAAATCTTCCGAAGACGAAAATGAGAAGATTGAAGCCGATCTGGAGACACTTTCTAAAGAGATGACGGAGGCGGAAGCAGCCCTCGAGAAACAGAGAACCAACCACTCCGGGATTACGGAGAGGATATCCGGCATAAAGGCTGAGGCTGTTTCTCTGCGGGAAATGAAAGAAGGTCTCGAGCAAAAGATCGCACAACTCGAAAATGATGCCGGCGAATACGATAGATTTCGGGATAAAAATCGCCTCGGCATAAAGACGCTCGAAGAAACAAATCAGGATATTATCAAAAAGATCGAGACCTCAAAGATATCCCGGAATTCAAAATCGAAAGAGATACCGGATATCGAGAAAAAGCTGGCCCACTCAAAAGACAGACTTTCTGAATTGAGATCTGAATTTTCGGGGTTGCAGGCAAGACTTGAGATTCTCGATCAGCTTATCGAATCGGGTGAGGGCTATTCCGGTGGAGCCAAAGCCCTCCTGTCATGGTCCGAAAAACCTGCCGGCATGCTCTCACCATTGGCCGAGGCTCTCAAAGTGCCGGAGGATTATCGCGTGCCGGTGACGGCGGCCCTCGGTCAGATGGGCGAGGTTATTCCGGTGCGAAGCTACATAGAAGCGGAATCAGCCATCGAATATTTGAAATCCAGTGATGGCGGGCGGGCCAGTTTCCTTATCTTAGAGGGATTGGATGAATCAAAACTCAATGACAGGAGACCTGAAAATGCTGACGGATTTATGGGGTATCTCGATGATCTGGTCAGTTATCCTGAGGAGTATCGCCCGGCCGTAAAGCTTCTTCTAAATCGCATCGCACTATTCGATTCAAAACATTCCGCCTCCAGTGTCGATGGCCAGTGGCGGCACTTCACAAGAGTGACGCTCGACGGTACCGTTTATATGTCTTCCGGTTTCGTTTCCGGTGGCAAGACGATTCCAACCGTTCTTGGCAGAAAACAGGATTCAGACTCCATCAGGGCAAAACTCAAAAAAATCTCTTCCGCTATCATTTCAACCGAAGCTGAATCGAGCTGCAATTTCACGATACTGGAAAAGCTGAAAGTGGAGTTTCAGGAGATCCAGGAAAACATCGAACACCTGGAAGATGATCGCGGCAAAGTCGAGACAGAATATGGCCAGCTCAAATTCGATCTCAAGGAAAAGGAAAACAGATACTCCGCCGCCGTAGATGAGGTGGAAAAGCTAAAAAAGGAAATCATTCACTTCGGCGAAAAGCTGCATCGGCTGGATACCGATTTGAGAGAGTACGAGTCTAAATCCGGAGAAAGTGCTGAGGCTCTGGCCCGGATGTCCAATCGTGCTGAGAATAAAAGAAATTCGGTCAAGGACATCGAAGCCCGCCTGACGAAGGCCCGGATCAGGAACGTGGAGCTTGATGGTTTAGCAGCGAAATTGAACTCCGAACTCGAACACGGCTTGGAATTATGCTCTGAAGCCAGCAAAATGATTGCGAATAATCACGACAATATAGCCAGAGCGCAACAGATTGTATCGGAATCCCGGACGAAAAACGATGAATTGAAAAAACAGATCGAAAGCTGTTTCGATGATCAAAACAAGCAGAAAGAAAAGCTTAATATAATGGAAGGCGCTATTTCGGAGTCGATGTCCGATTCAAAACGGCTTGAGGATGAGCTCGCTGACAAGCGCAAGGGGAGGGAGCAGCAAACATCCGCGCTGCACCAACTCGATATGGAGCTCATGGAATTTGATTCTTCGCGAAAGTCGATTCTGGAGCGCCTCCATTTGGAATTCGGCGTATCCTCAATAGAGCCGGCGCCGCTTCCTGAAGATGCTACAGTTGAATCGCAGACGGAGAAGAGCGAATCGATTCGCAACTCTCTTCAGAGGATGGAGCCGGTCAATCTGATGGCAGCCGAGGATTACGAGCGAGAGAACGATCGGTTCGAATTCCTCGTTCGTCAGCGCGGGGATCTGTTGGATGCAAAAACGTCGTTGAGGCAGGCGATTTTACGTATAAATACAACAGCGGAAAAACGCTTCCGGGTAACATTCGAAAAGATCAACGAGAATCTTCGGCATGTATTCGTTTCGCTCTTCGAGGGCGGAGAGGCCGGAGTAGAGTTGGAAGATCCTTCAGACCCTCTCGAAAGCCCTTTAAGAATATGGGCTCGACCGGGCGGCAAGAAAATGCTCTCGGTAACTCAACTTTCCGGAGGCGAAAGAGCTCTTACCGCTATATCTTTGTTATTTGCTATCTATCTGGTCAAACCCAGCCCATTTTGCATACTCGATGAAGTCGATGCACCTCTTGATGATGCCAATCTAATACGTTTTCTGAAACTGATCAAGAAATACGCCGAGAGCACTCAATTCATCATAATTACTCATAACAAACTGACCATGGAGGCTTCCGATATCCTCTACGGAGTTACCATGCAATCCCCCGGAGTCTCGAAAGTCGTAGCTGTCAAATTCGGTGGTAACGGCGATGGTGACGAAGAATAGATGGATGTTCAACAGATTCGCCGCCGGTCTCAAAAAAACCAGAAGTGCCATTGTCGGCAACTTCCCGGGTTTTGCCGGCCTCCTGAGACAGAATGAAACTCTGGATAGGGAGACCCTGGGGGAATTGGAAGAGGCTCTGATCCTGGCTGATGTCGGTGCCGGAGCGGCGGCTGAGATTATTGACGAGCTGGAAAAGAGCTATGCCGGAAAGGCGCCTCAAAAGGTATTAGCGAGAATAATTGCCGATCGGTTCATTTCGAACATCGACGAAAAACCACCTTTAACCGCTAAACCCAGGATCGTTCTGGTCGTCGGGGTAAATGGCTCCGGCAAGACCACCACCATCGCGAAGATCGCGTATAGCACCATAAAATCCGGCGGGCGAGTGATCTTGGCGGCGGCCGATACCTTCAGAGCGGCCGCCGGAGAACAACTCCAGCACTGGGCTGAAATGGTAGGCGCGGAGATTGTCCGGCAGGCAGAACGATCAGATCCCGCCGCCGTAACTTTCGATGCCGTGAAAGCAGGGATCGCTCGTAACTCAGACCTTGTTTTAATCGATACCGCAGGCAGACTCCAGACCAAGACCAATCTTATGGAAGAACTCAAAAAAATAAAAAGGGTTGTTAACAAGGCCATGGAGGGCGCGCCGCATGAGATCTTGATGGTCATGGATGCAACCACCGGCCAGAATGGCCTTTCGCAAATAAGCATTTTCAATGAAGCCGTTGGACTTACAGGAATCGTGATCGCTAAATTGGACGGAACCGCAAAAGGCGGCATGTTGGTCGCCGCTGTTGAGAAATTCGGGATACCTATCAAGTATGTCGGGCTTGGAGAGAAACCGGAAGATCTAATAGAATTCGATCCGGTCGCCTTTGCCGAGGCCCTGGTCGGTGTCGATGAATAAGATACACTACATGGATATTCGTACGGATAAACGGAATCAGTTTCTCGATATCAGTGACACAATCCGGGATCTTGTAAGTCAATCCGCTGCAACGGAAGGATCAGTGGAGATTTTTGTTCCTCATACGACCGCCGCAATAACCATAAACGAAAATGCGGATCCCACAGTCCAGTCGGATATCCTGGATCACCTGGAAAAATTGGTCCCCCGGAGCGAACGATTCCGGCATTCCGAGGGTAACTCCGATTCGCACATCAAGGCCAGCCTTATCGGCTCCAGGCTGTCCATATTAATCTCCAGCGGGAAACTCGTTCTGGGCACCTGGCAGGGGATATATTTCTGCGAATTCGACGGCCCCCGTTCAAGAAAACTGATCGTTAAGATCATTCCCGATAAATAGAGATTAACCCAAAGATATACTTACCCGCTCTGAAGTCTCAGGAACCCGGATTCCCGCGGTTCAGCGAATCGACCATTATACTAAAAGGGAAAAAGTATATTTATTTAATAGGAACAATTCTCATCACGGATACAGTTAAGAAGGTCAGAATTGATGACAGGGGGTTTAAAAATGAGAAAGCAACTTTTGATTCTCGGTCTAATCGCCCTTCTCGCCGGCGCCTGCGGAGAAAATTCAACCGTGCCGGGTCAGGGCTCAGTTGTAGATGATGAGATCTATTCCGGCGGAGTGCCGCGCGACGCTATACCGGCTTTAACCGATCCGGAATTCATTGAGGCGGATGAGGCTACATATTTATCAAGCGCGGATCTTGTCCTCGGGGTAATTATTGAAGGCGAGCCCAGGGCTTACCCAATCAACATCATGAATTATCACGAGATCGTCAACGACCATATACAGGGGCGCCCCGTCTGCGTTACTTATTGTCCTTTGACCGGCTCCGGGGTGGTCTTCTCCAGCATGCTTGGCGGCCAGGCGGTCGAATACGGAGTCTCCGGGCTCCTGTTCAGAAATAATCTGATCCCGTACGACAGGGCTTCCTCAAGCCTATATTCCCAGATGTATGTCCGCGGTATTCGAGGAGACTATCGCGATTTCGATTGGCAATTATATCCCTCCCTGCGATGCACATGGGAGTTCTGGAGAGATCATTACCCGGATACGAAAGTAATGTCGCTCAATACCGGGTATCCCCGGGATTACACGTCGAATCCCTACGGTAATTATCCTGTGAGCTATTCGACTCTGTTTCCGATCAGATTTTCTGACAATAGATATCATCCCAAGCATCTAACCCTGGGCGTGGAGTTCGATGGCCAGGCCATGGCATTTCCCTCAAGCGAGCTTTTCAGTGAAAAAGTAGTGAATATTGACTTTGCCGATACGCCCCTGGTGATCGTTTACGATTCCGATGGCCAATATTTAGGTGTTTATTCGCGCCTGGTGAACGGCGATACCCTGAGTTTTTCGCTGATAGGCAATAATAGCTTTAATACAACTATGACCGACGACCGGACAGGCTCCGTCTGGTCGGCCACGGGGCTGGCATCTGACGGCTCATTAGCAGGGGAGATGCTGGAACAATTCCCATTCTATACAGCCTACTGGTTCGCCTGGCACGATTTCTATCCTGAGACAGAGGTTTACACCGCCCCCGAATAAAATAGGTCGGATTCCTGTACGAGTCGTATGACAGAGCCAGGTGAGAAACCCGGCAGCTACCTTCAAAAAGGAGCATTGCGAGGAGGCCCGCCTCCACATGGTCCAACCCATTACAAATCAATAGATTAAGCGATGCCGCGGTGCAAATTGCAATCAGTCATGAGATTGCGGAAAAATGCTGATGAAACCTGCCGACCACTGACAATATAGCCGTTAAAAAATTTTAAGGGAGAGGCATAAATGAAAAGAATTGTATTGCTTTTTTTGCTGCTCTTGATACTGGCATGCGGAAATGACAATGATTCTCCAATCATACCTCAGGATGGTGAAGCCGTGTTGGTCTGGACCCGGGAGAGCCTGAGCATGTGCGGTGTTGATACCGCGACGGTCTGCATCGTTGGGACCCTGGAAAACAGATCACTGTATGCTGCGCGCAACATAGGTTACCAGCTTTCCTATGAAAGAACGCTGCCTTCCGGAAATATTCAGGCGAGATTGGAGACCCACGACTTCAGCCCTCGCGAATTACCGGGCAGAGCGACTCTGGCTATCGACGGTGAGTATCCGGCGGATTGGGAATTTAATTGGCCGGTCGGTAATATAGAAATATCCTTCTTCTGGGAATAATAGTACGCAGGGAGTTTCTTGATGGAACCGGAAAGAAAAAGAGCGGTGGGCATGTTCTGGCTTAGAATGGCAGGCGGTATTCTGATGGCGACCGGCGCCGGCATCTTAGGTTATTATTTGGTGGATGTAGTTCAGTTGGGTTTTTCTCACATGAGCGGATGGTATATCGAGAGATTGCGGCCTTTCATGACCGCTGGTGCCGTTCTGATCATTCTCGGAATACTGGCCTATAGGGAAGGAAACAGGCGTACGTATTGAAGTCACCACGCTGAAAGTGTGAACACTTAAGCCTGAAGAGTAAAAAGACCTACCTGCTCTCCCTTGATTATTTGCGAATATCAGCCTTTCAAAGTGCGGGATATTTCTGAGGCAGCCGACGGAAGTCGATCCTATAGACTAATTGCCACTTGCTTTTATTAGATTCATTATCTGATCCATTGGGCAATTACCGGATAATGCCATATACGCCCCGCATATCGGGAAGAACAACGCGATAACAAATATCCAGATGGCGAGGATTTTTCCGAACTTGCGGACAGGTTCCTCTGCCTTCATGGAAGAAAAGAGAACAAAATAGCCTACTGTCACCCAGAAGGTTGCCGGAATAAAAGAGAAAAAGAAACACATGTGTTACGCCTCCTTTTTTTGATCAACCAGAAAGGTAGAATCGAGCCGATTCGAATATAGGATCTTTCGTCAACACTGGCAATGCATTTTTCAGGTGCCATGCTTTATCCGCAGGGTGAGTATCCTTATATGGGGTCGTCGGGTGGCATGCTTTTTCCGCAGGAATAAACATGTTGTGTGGTCGGCCCCGCCTGCGGCGGGTCATTTCATCATTGTTTGACCATCTCGGAGAAATAGAATTTCATGCCGAAATTCAGATAGAAGTCGCTTCGTTTGTCCTCGACCTCAAACAGCTTTATTTTTTCATTGGCATAGCCCAATCCGAAGATCAAAGATAGGCTTTCTCTGGTCGGCAGGATCAGCTTAAGATCTATATTGATCGGCCCCGCCTGATCCTTTTGCGAGAATGAAGTGTCGAGGATTGAGAATGATTCAGTATATCTCGTAAAGTGCTTCGTGAAATCGAATTCCAAGCTAATCCGCTCGTCGGGATTACCAGCCAATGCTAAGGACGCAAATAGCATCGAGATTGAAAAACATACGAATGTTTTCATCTTCGCCTCCATAGTTTACGGTTTGTCCCCTCTGGTTACCGGTTCAGCCAGCGGATGGATAAATATATAAACGGTGCTCTGGATAGGTTTTCCTGAACTAAAGCTATTTCAGAAACAGCATCTTCCTCGTATCAGCATAATCCCCGGCCTGAATCCTGTAGAAATACATGCCGGATGAATGGTCGCTGGCATCCCACGCTACTTGATGATAGCCCGCTGGCTGTTCTCCAGGAACCAGTATTTCAACCTTGCGTCCCATGATATCATAGATTTCAATCGTGACATTGCTCTCCTCCGGCAGGCTGTATTGGATTATGGTTGTAGCGTTAAAGGGATTGGGATAGTTTTGATCAAGTGAGAACTCTGCAGGCAGGTTATCCTTTTCCTCTGTGGCGAGCTCGACGAGTCTAATACCGCAGAAATCCTGATCCGGAATGACAGTCCCGCCCGGGGGATTCTCAAACACCCAATCCGTTCCATTCCCGCTATGTGGATACCATCCGGATGAGAATGGGTATCGATCCTCCCACCAGTCGGGGAGTTCAATATTTACAACCATATCGAATGAACCGTAAAAATCCCATTCTCCCCCGGTATCAAGGGGATCGCCTACAGGATCATTGAATATAACGTATAAGGCAACCGCAGATTCGCTGGTGTACCCTTCCGGTATCGGATATTCAGCCTGCGGATCATGAATGAATGGGCCATCGACCCAGGCGCTTTCCCAATTCGGCGGGCAGTAACTGGAGTCAAAAGTCACGCCGAGACGTTCGGAGATAACGCTATCTTCAGACATTAAAGAATGGTTTACTCCCACAATGGCTGCCGGATTATCCGGATCTGTACGAACCCACATCTCCACCTCGATAGTATCACCCGGATCACCACGCAACATTCCTCCCTCATCCCCCTCCAGCGGGCCGAAGATTATTTTGTTGGATTGGGCGGAGGCTATAGCCACGCTGAAAATCACGATTAATAATGACGCCAATAATCTTTTCATATCTTTCCCCTTGTTTCCCTATTTTGAAAGCAGACAATTCTTAGATTCCACATACTCCCCGGCTGCACCAACGCCAATACGCCAGCGACTAAAATCACCATACACCTTTTCATGGCAAAACCTCCCGTTTTTCGGTTCCGTTTTGCATATGCCCGGGGGGGGAAAATCGGGTCTGGTTCAATATAGATGATTTGGCCGGTGATGGCAAGCATTTTTCGGGCTGAAATAGGGTAGGCCAAAGGGATTCGTGTCATTTGATTTTAGGCAAATAGTAGAACCCCAAAAAATATATTAATTGAAAATAAAGGGACTTGGATATTTAATATTGAATCCAAATCTCGTCGTTCTTCCCGCCACAACATATTCGACATTGATCTTGCCAAAAGTCAGACTTCCGGTAGCTGATCTCACTTCTTTCTACAGAGTCTGCGACCTAATCTTACCATCATCCTGAAGAGCCAGCGAACACCAATATAAACGAGTCCTTCTTCAGTCGATACTTTGGCCATAATCTATCCCCTCGATCCACATCATATTCGAGGAGGAGGTTAGTGAACTGTGGTTGTCGCCTGTCGCCTGCGAACAATAGCAATCGTTCCGGCTACCAGGAGCAGAAGACTCAGGATGATTGCACCCCATTCGGAGAGGGTGGGGATATCCTGTTGACAATCGGGTGAGTTTGTCTCGCCGTTTATCCAAAAAGCGAAATAGCCAAGCCCGGAAACATCAGTCCAATCCTGCCAATCACTACCCTGATAAACGGCCCAATTTTCACAATAAACCGGGTAGTTAGAATCAAAAATTATCGAAGCTTCGACGGGATCCCTGTATTCAATTCCGATGAAAAACTGGCCCCCGACACAGCAGGGCTCGGGGAAAGGAGCTGTCCCAACGTTCGGAAACTCGAACGATTCATCACATGAGTAGGAGAAGCGATATAACTCGGCCCCGGGTCCCTGACACTCGTCATCGGGATCGAGCATATCGAAAACCACTATATCAACGTCTACAGGATAAGACCCGGCATATACACAGAGCTGAAAATCGAGTGACGTGATCTCAAACGGATATGTAGGGATCTCCGGACAATCAATCGGGTCGAAAAATGTCACAACGCAATCACCCGGTTGCCAGTTACTATTATACCATGGATTTCCCGGCTCATATTTCGAGAGCTGGCAGGCCTCGGTCAGATCCCGCAGAACCAGCATAC
>SDBT01003710.1_pt1 | contig 26270 bp, 39 predicted proteins | sample 2277101 | NCBI WGS metagenome assembly SDBT01 (sample SAMN10404973, study PRJNA504765) | marine sediment metagenome | isolation source: marine sediment core GS10_PC15, 103 cmbsf | place: Arctic Ocean: Southern Knipovich Ridge | collected 2010 | reverse complement strand
GATTTAATCATTACAAGGGAACATCTTAAATTGGCTGATAAAGAAGTTACAGTTATCGAGTCCGACATGCCCAGGGTCTTTAATAGAATGAATAGAGAAACGGAAATGATCCTAGCTGCAGATGTTCTCGAAGCCGTACGTAAGGTAAGGAAGGTTAAAAAAATCACCCTTTATAGTGAGTTCTTTCAAACCATGTCTTACGATACTTTTGAAAGAATTATTAAATCCTTAATGCAAGCTGGCCTAGCAAAACAAGGACAATCAGGAAATGAACTCTTCATCGAAGTTAGCACCCCTAGTAAATCCAGTGATAACGATTCTGAGGCGATTGGTTGATAATCTTGGAGAAAGCTTTTATATAGGGTTTATGGCTCTTGGTTTGTCGGTATTACTTGGAGCGTGTTTGGGAACTGCAGCAACTGTAGCTCTTGGTATCCTTAGAGCGTTCAACCTTTATTAGGAGCTGAAAGATGGGCCCAGAACTTGAGTTTTCCAAAAGACTCCACTCAGACAAGTATTGTGGAAAGGGAGAATCCTTCCGAGAAGCCATGGACAGGATCGCAAATAGGTTGAAGGATAATGACAAGCACTATTACGCCCTTCGTCAAATCCTCCTTCCTCAACGCTTTCTTCCAGCTGGACGTATCCAAGCCTCCGTTGGGCAAGCGAAGAAAGTAACTGCTCTTAACTGTTACGTTAGTGGTATAATTGAAGACAACTTCACTGGTCGTAAGGGAATTATGCAACGGGCTACGGAGGCAGCAAAAACGATGAGGATGGGTGGAGGGATTGGATACGATTTCAGTACTCTACGCCCCCGTGGCGATCTAATCCGGTCGCTACAATCGCGCGCTAGTGGGCCGGTCTCATTTATGGCGATATATGACGCAATATGCAAAACAATCGCGTCCTCCGGGCATCGTAGGGGCGCACAAATGGGCGTCCTACGCATAGACCACCCCGATGTTGAGGAGTTTATCTTCTCCAAACAAAACGATATAGCTCTTAAAGGCTTTAATATATCCCTCGCAGTAACGGATGAATTCATGAGAGCCGTTCGGGCTCGGAGGGATTTCGACCTCCTTTGGGAAGGAAGGGTTTATAAAACAATCGACGCCTCCCTCCTATGGGAACAGATAATGAGGTCCACTTGGGATTGGGCAGACCCCGGAGTCTTATACATCGACCGAATTAACAAGATGAATAATCTTTGGTATTGTGAACAGATTGCCGCAACTAATCCTTGTGGAGAACAACCCCTGCCACCCTACGGTGCATGTCTACTTGGCTCTTTTAATCTTGTCAAATATATAGATATAAGGGGAGAAGATAAAGATTTCCATCTTCACCATAGGGTGTTTAATTGGGAAAGGTTTAAAGAAGATATCCCCTACATCGCGAGGGCTATGGACAATGTAATTGACAGGACCATTTACCCGTTGAAGGAACAAGAAGCAGAAGCAAAAGCCAAACGGCGTTTAGGAATTGGAATTGCAGGACTTGCAAATGCTGGGGAAGTCCTGGGATATCCCTATGGCTCAGAGTCATTCCTAATGTTTCAAAGGAAAGTACAAAAAACCCTCACCGAAAATCTCTATAGAGCGAGTTCGGAACTTGCTAAAGAAAAGGGTTCCTTCCCTCTTTACGATGAGGAGAAATATCTTGCGGGGAACTTTATAAAAACCCTCTCGAAGAAAACGAGAGAGATGATAAAGAGAAATGGGATTAGGAACTCTCATCTTACTTCAATCGCTCCGACGGGAACTATCTCCCTTTGTGCCGACAACATTTCCTCAGGAATTGAACCCGTTTGGAGCTACTCCTATGATCGCCCCATCATCGAGTTTGAGGGTACGAAAATGGAACGCGTCGAGGATTATGGCTATAGAGTTTTTGGAATTAAAGGAAAATTGGCAACAGAGTGCACCGCTCAGGATCATTTAAGGGTCTTAATCGAGGCCTCCCGTCATGTAGACTCGGCGGTTAGTAAAACTTGTAACGTCGATCCCATGATGCCTTGGGAGGATTTCCAAAGCCTTTACATGGAAGCTTGGAAGAATGGCTGTAAGGGCTGCACCACCTTTAACCCAAATGGGAAGAGGGGATCGCTTTTAAACACAGGGGATGATGGAGAAGCCTGTTACATCGACCCGGCAACTGGAGAAAGGACCTGTGAATAACCCTTCCAAAATGATCAGATCTTTCGGCCAAAGTCACTATGGAACTCTTTTGGAAACCTTCTGTAACATCGGAAGTGGGTTTATAATTTCTTGGTGCGTATTCACTTGGATTGTAGTTCCCATCTTTAGATACGAGACTTCTTATACTGAGAACTTCGGAGTGGTTTGTATCTTCACAATAGCAAGTATCCTTCGGTCCTACTTTTGGAGAAGGATTTTTAACAAGCCCCGGAATACTTGAGTGGATAAAAAAGTAATAACCCCCTTTAGGTTGTTAACTGAGGTCGTTGGTCTAAAACCTCAGGAGAGGATTATCTACTACGAAGGCTCTTTCCTCCAGGATTGTATAACCTATCCAGAATTAGCGTTGAAGATAACCCACCTTCTGGAGACAGCTCAAGAGTTAGAAGAGGCGAAAGTGGTTCTCCTTGCGTCTAGGAGTATTTTTGAAAAGATATCTCATTATTATATCATTAAAGCAAAAGAGAACTTAGTACCTCCTCAGTGGATTATAAACAACGTTGATAGAAGGATGAAGGAATCGTGGACGAATACACCGACGAATACGCAAACATAAGTTTAGTTACGGAAATAAAAGTCCTCGACCATGGGTATGTTAAGTTGAGGAACTTAAGTGGCCCCACTCGAAGACCTGACGAGGAGTTCGACGCCGACGACGTTGATCCTGCCAACACCGCGAGGTTTTCTTTCGATCAGGCTGATCAAGATCGCGACCGAGAGGACGATATAAAACTCGACCGATACCTTATGAAAAACTACCACACGACTCCGATCGAGATGATTGAAGTTTGGTTGGAAATGAAAATGCCCATCTTTGTAGCGAGGCAATTCGTTAGGCATAGGACTGTTTCTATTAATGAAGTTTCTGCGAGGTATGTAAAACTTGCTCCAGAGTTCTACATTCCAGAGCTTGAGAATGTTGGGATAAAAAGCAAAAGTAATAAACAGGGAAGAACAATTATAGAAGTCGAGAATGGGGGGCCAACTATCTCCGAATTAGTAAAAGTATTTGTAGAAAGTCTAAGAGTAAATTCAGAAGCAACCTATGAGATGTATGAAGCAGCACTTAAAGCTAACATTCCTAACGAACTTGCTCGCTGTTTCCTTCCCCTTAACATCTACACAAAGTGGATATGGAAACAAGACCTTCATAACATGATGCACTTCCTAAAGTTAAGAATGCACCCCCACGCCCAATTCGAGGCGAGGGAATATGCCAATGCAATTTATGAACTTTTGGCCCCTCAACTACCAGCCCTTATGGGAATGTTCGAAGATAGGGACTTATCATGAGCGTCACAGAATGGGATGTGCTCCAGGCAGATTGGACAGCTTGGGGAAAGAAAACTTTTCCACATGCAACTTTGAGCACTATATTAGCGCATCTCAGAGCTGAACTTAAAGAAGTAGAGGACAATCCAAAAGACCCTTTAGAATGGGCTGATGTGCTGATGTTAATATTACAAGCAGCCCACAGAGAAGGTTTCACAATGGAACATTTATTTGAAGCTTGCGAAACCAAATTTCAAATAAACCAACAGAGACAATGGGGAAAACCCAACTCTGAGGGTTTTTCAGAACACATCAAAGGAGACTAAATAATGACCCGACTAATCGCCTTCGTTGGTAAAGCCGGTACCGGTAAGTCAACCGCCGCTCGCGTCCTCCTCGATGAATACAATTATAAGATTTGCAGCTTTGCCTATCCTCTTAAGTCCATGCTTCTAGCTCTTGGTTTAACCCACGAGCAGGTTTATGGAAGTTTAAAGGAACAACCTTCCTCACTCCTATGCGGAAAGTCAGCCCGTTGGGCCATGCAAACTCTGGGAACCGAATGGGGCAGGGAGATAATCGGACAGGATATTTGGATAAACGCTTGGAAGCAATCGGCATCTACCCACCTTATGAGTAGTGTTTCAAATAAAGTAGTCGTGGATGATTGTCGTCTCCAGAACGAAGCCGCAGCTATAACGAAAATGGGAGGAAAGATTTATAAAGTGGTCCGACCATCGTTGGATGAGATAGAGACTTCGAACCATTCTTCTGAAAACTCAATCCCTCAGGGGATTATAGAGGAAACCCTCTGGAATGATGGGGATATAAAAAAATTCAAAATCTTAATCAAGGATGGTTTCAAACCAACGGAGGAAGAAGATGCCTAGACGTAAATCTGAGCCTGTAGAAATAGCCCTTGAAGTCTTGGATGAATCTCCTTTAGCCTACAGATTAACCGATGGAGACGCCACTTTCTGGATAGGTAAGTCTTTAATCTCCAACCTCGACCAGCTCGACCCAGAAGTCGGAGACACCCTCGATTTTGAAATTCCTGAGTGGTTGGCGAAGAAAGAAAACTTGATATGAAAGGGCTTGACCGTTTAGAAGATGCTGAAGCTTTTTTAATCGCCTGGCCTTCTGGAATGAGTCCAGGACTCACAAAGGTATCTGACAACGCTTTGAAAGGCGCTGTTGAAATGGTGAAACAAAGGGTAAGAATACTTGAAGGAGAACTCTGCAGACGAGATTTGATAGGTGAACATATAGTTAGAATTAGGAAGGCATCCCCCCTTTAAAAGAACTTCCCCCAAAGAATCTGACAGCTTGATACATCGTCTGGGCCTTTAACCAGCCAACCCCCAAAGTTCTCATAGCATCATAAAACATTTCATCCGCTTGTTTCTTACTAACTCCAATCCTGAAGCGGTAGCAAATATCATGGACGATCGCCGCTTGAAGATGGTTCCCAACTAAGGGGATTATACTCTGGAGGAATTGGGGAATGGAAGCAAGATCACTTTCAAACCCAACTGGAACGGTTACAAGTATATCTCCCCACTTAGCCGTGAATTCCTCGTGGACCTTAAAGTACCAGTCCTTTTGAGGAGTCTCGGGAAAAAACTCCGTGATCGCCTGCCGACTAAATGCTACTGAGGTCATTACAGCCTCGGTGAGCCAGCTGTAGACTCAGGAGAAGTAACCACAAGGTTACAATACTTCTTAATTATAGCTGCTTCCTTCGGACCCCTGAGAGCATAACGAACCAGCCCTGTATAGGGCCACTTACACCGAGAAGTGTTTCCTCTTTCTGCCTTGCGTTCCAAAAGACTTATATAGGTATCCAAGGTATCCATGGACTTATCGGTAAGTTGTTCAGCCCTATCTATATACCTATCTACAACAGTTTCTATCCTCTTGTTTACAACAGTTGCTACTTCGCAACCAGACAGTCCGAGAATTAACCCTATAAAGACACATCGAAACATTTTTCTATCCTTTCCTTATAATTCCTAAGATGCCCTTGAAGTTGAAGATACCAGATGTAATAATCATAAACTGCAGGATGGTATTGCCACCAGCCCATTCTTTGACGGATTTCTTTCTTCTTCTTTAGTAACTTCCCCACCACCTTACCGCTGAAGAAACCAAGAGCTTCTGCCCACTTGTTTGTAAGTGTTTGTCGAAAACCCTCTTTAGTTATAACTACCCCAACGGGAGTTATAAATTCAATCCCCTCCATTTTTGTAAGGTCCCAAACAACTGCACAATCATTCATTATTCAGATCCTTTTTTGGTTCTTGAGCCATATCAAATAAATCCTATGAAAAGGACAAGATCGTCTAGTACCAAATCTTCCCGCCCTATAACCATAGTGACAATATAATACCTGTTGGACAGGGGTCAACCAACCTCGATATCGAAGTATATAAGATAAGGTATAGAATTTTTTTCGATCAGGACTAACTTGGTTCTTACCTCCTACCTTTGCAATTTTAAGATCGCTACGAGGACAAGGATAATCCTTCAAGATAAAGAATTCAATAAGATAACCCTTGGTGCAATATTCATCAGCTTCGTCTCTATCAATCTTCTTCCCAGCCTGGACTTTTTTATGCAAGGCGTAAAAGGTAGAACTAGCAATTTCTACTTCATTCTCATGCGATCTTTTTTCGACCGTTGCAATCCTATCTTCTATAACATCGAAGATAGAATTATACCATTGGTTTCCTCCCCAACCAGCTAGGAAGATAGCCCCAATCACAAGCAAAATCGCCCAGATTACAGGAATGTCACTCAAAAAATTCTTGAATTTAGCCAACCTAAACTGCCTCTCCCAAATCCTCTATACAGATGGTAAACAAAATAACAGGAAAATTTGCAACAGTTGTATTTAAAGAGGCTGCAGATTGTATACAAGTCTCCCAATTGGTCATAGGATAGGTAAAAATGTGAGAGTCCTGACCATGGTTATAGAAAAGGAAGATCATAAGGAGTACCTTCATCGCTTATTTCCCATGAAGTGAGTTACAAGTTGAGACAACTGTCCAGACATAGCAGATAGAGTACCTTCAATCACTCCAAGCTGCCGTGACAGATCATTAGTCAAAGCCTTATTACTGTTGATCTCATCCCATTGCCTTCTGTCACTAACGTCATTCTGGGTCAGAGCCAATTTGAAGTGCTCCATATCTTTAGAGAGAGAAGCTGCCCACCATAGACCAATCGCAGCTTGGAATAGAACAACAACAAATAGACTGATAGGAATACGCTTGCGAAGGTGCCAAGAATTATTGTTGTCAGTCATCATCCCAATTCCTTAAATGGTTTCTGTCTATTTTCCTTAGAAAGTTCCGAAGGAGCTTCCTCAGCTTGGATCACAGTCTTCGAGACTTCACTACGGAGTTTGCTAATCTCCGCTCCCACTTGATTAGTCTTTTGAGCCATTTCTATTTGGAGGATCGGAAACCAGGCAATGGCACAATCGAACTGATCTACTGATTGTCCAGTATTAGGATTAGTTCCTGAAAGTTGGATGTACCACTTGCAAGCCCGTTCGACACACTTGCCCTTAAGGAGTGGACAAATTTGTTCCCCTACTTTTAACTTCATCTTGTTCCTCCTCGTTCAGGAGGTACCCTTGTCGTCACATCCCTGTCTACCCCTATTAAGGTAAGCCCAGCTGAGAAGTTACTAGAACCTTTGCCCCTCTCTGTTTCAAGATCAAGACTTGGCCAATGCTCCCCCAAAAAGTCAAGAATGTAATCTGTATCTATAAGGATGAGAGAATCATCTGGAAGAGAAACAGTAATACTGGCTTCAAAAACCGTCCCATCATCATCGGTGTAACGGGAGAAGGCTCTTCCAGTTTCCTCATCGAAGGTTATAATTCTGATTGTTTTGGGCATGTCCCTAATCCTTAGTGCAAAGAATGACGTTGACGTGCTTGAGGTCTAAATTGGTGAGTGTGTGGGTATGACCACCACCGCCACCGCTGCTGCCAGTGATTTCAGCGCCGGAGCCATCAGCGGCTCCGTTGGCGAAAGTGGGGCTGGAAGCGCTAGCGGCATTTTTAAAAGCATTAACACCATCATTCTGTTGCGGATGTGTGTGAGCCCCTAGTTGCGCTGCCGTCAAAACATGACTGGCCGTTACTTTTGAGGTTCCAAAAACGGTATCAAAGGCATCTGCACCTGAAGCTCCAACAGCCCAAGCGGTTGTTGTAACGAGCCTAAGTCCAACCTTATCAAGTGCCGCCGTCGCATCCTTAGTCCACCCAGACGGGGCAGCCGTTTGATAAAATAACATCTTGGTAGTAGCTTCGAACCCAGGAGTGAATCCACCCGCTGCTACTCCATCATGCACTCTGAGAGCTTTGTTGGTTGTGTCTATGGTTATTTCCCCAACAGCTCCTGTAAAGGCATCATTTTCAGCAGCCGTCCCACGCCTAAATTGAACCTGTGTGCTCATTACGTTACACTCCCATAATCTATAGTAAGTGAATCTTCTGCTACATCAACTGCCCCATAATCAATGGTATCAGAGTCCTCAGCTATATTGACAAAGCCGTAATCAATGCGTTCTCCTAAACCTACTCCAGTCTGTCCTATAGTGAAGTTATTAAAAGTTAGGAACGCCGATCTTACTCCGAGATTATTAATAGCCCTGAGACGGAAATCATAATCATCTCCACTAGTAAAGGGTCCAAGAATTATAGTCTCATCTATTCCCTTGACAGGAATAGAAGGTTCAAAAATAGAGTCAGAACTTAGCTTAAATTGAATTTCTATAGTTCCCCTTTCTTGCACGAAAATATCATTAGGTTTAGTCCAAGTCAGTTGCACTACTAAGCTTTGACTACTATCCGCAGCAACTCTAGTCAGGGTAGTAAGAGACAGTCCCACCGGCGGCCCCACCACAAGCGGATTTGGCAAGTTCGTGTTTGGAGAAGGATCAACATTGGTTTCCTCGGATTCAACCCAATCATAAACTGCCGAGCCTGTTTCTCTTAAAGTGAGATTAATCACTAAGGCTTGGCCTTCTTCAGATCCTTCTAAATTAAGCTGCCAGTCGACAAGTTGAAAATCTTTTGCTGCCCAACCAAATCGGGAATTAGTCAAACCAATATTGTCTCCAGCAACAACTTGAGAACCTCGAAGATTGAATAAAGCTTGTACTGAGATCTGTTGTCTATGTCGCTCAAGGGCGATTTTCGCCAGTCTCTGAGCTGTATGAGGTCTATTGGTAAAGGGAAAATCAACATCCGCAAAAATTTCTATTTCATTATCTTCTGTCTTATACGTCGTGCTAAGGATCGGTGGATAATCTGCGGGAACTCCATTGTTAATGGGGCTTACATAAATTCCTTTAACAGCGTTGAATCTCTCTCTTCGGGAATGTCTAGTCTGAACGAAAATAGGTCCAGCCAGATCATCTTCTTCTAAAGTAACGGTTGGGGGAACCCAAGAAGCTGCAGTAATTTTCCACTTTCCTTCTGTGTGAACTGCTAAGCCTCCCATAGAAGAAAGTAAATCATTTATAACGTCTGCTGGACGGCGACTAGAAATAACAATTCCGTTACAAGTGTAGCGAGCCTCAGCTTTTTTGACGACTTGTATGTCTCCCGAACCCACTGTGGTAATACTTATTACAGGCGTTCCAGCCAAAGCTGCATCGTAAGTGGACGCAAATTTAATAGCGATCTCGTCACTGTCAGATTTTCTTTTCTTGAAGACAATCACGAAAAGCCCTGTTCCTAAACCCCCAGGAACCGTAACAGTTGAAATAACATCTACCTTATCCCCTGTTTGAAGTTGAAGAGTATCATTGGTGGCTCCGTCTAACTCCACAAAATCTCCTGAAGTGTCCACTGTTATAACAGCTGCGGAGACATCTTGAACAGAAACCTCTTCATCACAGATATTTGCAGCAGCGTCTATAAACGTATCGTCGATTTCACTGGTAAGAAACCCCTGTCCCATCTCCTCGGAAGTTGCTAATAGATAGTCTCGAAGACATAGAGCAGGGTTTGGCGACCAAACGGCAGGAGTTCCGCTGTCCCTTGTTTCTACAATCTTCTTTCCTTTCACCCAGGCACTAATAGATGGCACTCCTATAGGGTAGATGTCTTGATCAAACTGGAGCCTAATATAAATATAAGTAATTCCTCTAAGCCGATGATTAGTAGTCCATTCAGAGACTTCTGCAATCAAGTCTGTATCTGCTGCTTCGGCTGCAGTTCCTAAATGTTTTTTAATTCTAGCCCTATTAGCAAATCTTCCACTTGTTACGTTTCCTGAACCGTCAAGATTGTTGTCATAGATGGGTTCATCAAAGAAAAGTATCTCTTCAATTGCTTCTGATTCAGTTCCAGACAACCCAATAATCATGTGGAGGAACTTATTGCTATCTGTCCCAGCAGCAAAAAGAATAGGTCCAGAAGTTCTAATTTCCCCATATATAATAGTCCTTGTAGAAATAGCTTCTCTAAATTGTCTTGTTTGAATTCTCTCACTAAGATCCCCAAGAGTAGGAAGCTTAGGTTTGGGAGCAAGAGCCTGAGAAATAAATCCCAAAATCAATACAGCAAAGAATACAGCTACGGCTGCATAAATGTTCCCTGTGGAAATAAATGTAATAACCGCTGAAGTTAAAGCTGGAATTACTTGCGACATTTATATCTTCCAGGCTTTGAGAACAGCCGTTTTGGGATGAACCATCCAGCCGGTTCCCCTTCCAACACTATAGACGTTCCTCCCATCCAGGCTCATAATGCAAAGGGCCTCGCGGGCTTCTTGTCCTCTGACTACTCCCATATCTCCCACTCCCATTCGTCCTAAGAAAGTCTCCGGTATTTCCAAAGCCTTAGTGACGTGCTCCGTAAGAGTAATTAGTGAACCATAAAATCGAATAAATTTATGAGCTTCTTCTTCAGTTTTGTATCCTCTAAACTCTCTCCCGAGATCAGTTCCCGTCATTAGTTGAATACAATCGCATACTGCAAGACAACAATCGTGAGACCCATACTTAAATTCTTTCTTAGCCCCTAATGTAAAGGCAATAATAAGTCTTTTCCTCCAATCTGTGAATCTCTGTATCACGCTTTCCCCCAAGTTATTTCTTTACCATCATTCAAAGAAACAACAAACTCAAGTCCAAGATCCCCTAAAAACTGCTTTTGTTGGTCTTCATCAGTATATCTTCGTTCTTTTGCTCTTTCAAGATCAATTAACCTATTCTCAACAGAAATAGTTACGTCAGTTGTTTCTCCTGATTCTCTAATTGACATAACATCCATTCTGCCTTTGAATATGATTATTGGAGTTCCTACTAAAGACTTGGTAGCATCTATTACTCCAAGCCAGAGAGTTGCTGGCCTTTCCGAATAATCTTCGTTCAAAGACAAGGAAAGATTAGCTGAAGGTAGTCCAGTTAAACTAAATTCTACCCCTGCAGCTCGAAGCAGTTGTGTTTCTCCAATTGGAGATATACCTATCAATTGTCCTCCACCTGTATAAGTGTCACCTGCAAAAACTAATTCCCCATACCCTGTCCAAATATTAACGTCTGCACTAGGAAACTCAAACTTCCCTAGAAAAATCGGGGCTGTAGAATCTCCAGTCAACTCCACATTTAAAGCTGAATCAATAGTTCTAGACATTTATCGCCTCTACACAAGAGAAACTCATTCCGTAGATTTGAGCCTCGTCAACGTCCCACTCTTGTGTATTGTTGGCCAGTCTCCAAAAACCCAAAGCGCCTTCTACTACTATAACTGCATTGTTAAGAGGACTACTCCGGAGATCTGGCCACAGAGTCAAAGTAGCTTCCCCCGCACTATCTGAATTAACCTGAGTTAAACACATGTAAAGTTCTGTATTTATTCCCGTTCCAAGTTGTATCCAATCTCCCTTCTCAAGATATCCATTAGCACCAGCAGGCAACCCATCAATGTTGAGATCTTGACCAGTCTGACTTGCTCCAGCAACCAAAGGAGTTCCAGGAGTGGCATCAGCTGAACCTCTTGGATTAACTCCCGCTGGATCTCCCATCAAGAATGTTCCTTTCATTCCATTGAGAGCTATAAGGAAGGCCTGCCAATCTGCTGCGCTAGCTCGTTTCATAATGGGAAGAATAACGTCAGCTTCCCAGAATTGCCCCTGGTGAGCGTGGATCTGTTGCACCCCAGTGAAAGGAGATTGGGTCATTCCTACCAGTGATCTAGAGCGAATGTTTATCTTGGCAATTCCAGTTATTGTAGGAAAGGTTAAGGGAAAGGTTATAGTCATTAAATGCCTCTTCCACCAAACAACTGTGGATTACGCTGTCGAGCCTTTACTGTAGCATTGATAGCTCTAGTTTCAATCGAACCGTTCACTTGTTTTATGAAGGCTTCAAGACGAATCAACTGCCCCTTGTCCGCTCCCCTGGCGTCGATGACAAAGGTATCTCCACCACTTTTACCAGCTACTTGAACTCCCAAATCTCCACTCTTTGTCCTTTTAAGTGGAAGGACTCCTTCCGTTCCAGCTTCTCCTCCTAAGTTCAATCCTTCTCTAGAACCGAAAAGGGTAGGTCTGTTGAGTATACCTCCTCTCCCAAGTTTTCTAACTCCTCCAGAAAAGGCAATTCCCTTTGCTGCAAGAAAGGGGCTCGAAGGAGTAACTCCAGACCCCGTCGGAGCCCCAGTAGGAGTAGTGCTTGTTGGGGAAGTCGTGGTTGTATTAGGGCCACTAATATTCCCAGCAGCGGCCGTAAGTATAGGACCAAGGAAGTTAACAATAAAATTCCTAGCAGGACTAAACACTAATCTAAATACCTCTGCTAAGAGATCATCCACGAACTTTTTAAATACACTCTTAAAGTTTTCCATAGCGCTCTTCCCATTATTTAGAGCGTCAACAATCGTTCTTCCAACATTGTCAAAAGCACTGTTAACGATTCCAAGAAGGGGGACGCCCGCAACCAACGTCTGCACGGCTCGGTTGACAGCCCTGCGATATAACTCCAAGCTAATAACCTGGGCATCTATGAGAACTTTTAAACTCGCCATACGCTGAGTGAAAATTTCAAGGGGTTCAAGGTTTTCTTTAAACACCGCAAGGGCATCTTTTTCTAAGGCAAATTTCTTGAAAGCAGCATTAAGACTTATAATCTCATCCTTCATAATCACAACTTTATTAGTCCCAAGACCTATTATAGTTTCAAGAACTCCAAGCTTTTCGGCAAGTTTTACTGTCTCGGGTTGAATGGGTACTAACCCTCCTTGGTTTAAACCTATTAACTCGTTTTTCATCAATTTAGAGGCTAAAGAGATATTAATCAAATTCTTTCTTACTTCCTCACTGGCTGCAACTCCTAACAATCCCTTGGAAGCTCGATCCGCTGCAATTGTAGAGGCCCTGGTTACATCAACAAGGGCTTGTTTTAATTGTTTAAGTTTATTATTAAGAGCCTCAAGACTTTTTACTTGTTCCATTTGAAGGAAATTGGTAAAAAGATTATCCCCCATAAGGCGTTTAGTTCCTTGCATTTTACGAGCAAGTTCTACCATCTGTTCATCAACACTTTTAATCTCTGCAACTAATTCATCAGAACTTAATTTACTGATACCTTTTCCAAAGATATTCTCAACGAAAGTCGAAACGGTAAAAATTGCCCTAGCGAGTTTCTCCAAAGCTAGGGTATTACCCAAAGCCTCCATAGCTTGAGTTACAGAATCTCTCAAGCTATCAAAAGCGCCAGCTAATCCCTTTCCCTGACCAGCGGCCGCTCCCCCAATTTTACCTTCTACAAAGTCCATTATCTTAGCCTGGGCTTTATTCGTCTCCCCAAGAGCATTTAAGGTATTAATCTCACGCTTCAATTCTGCATTGAAAAGAATACCTACCCGGCGCAGAGACTCAAGGCCTTGTCGAGGATCTTCTAAAGCTTTACCTAACTGCCTGGCCGCACTTTCCAAGTTAGTGAACCCTAAAGAGGCCAAGTCTTGAGCAGCAACTAAAGTCCTTTCAAAAAACTGAGGAGCGATATTCGTAAAAGTCAGAAGTTGCCCAACAGCTTTCCTTGCAGCCTCTGCATTGGTAAGGGTAGCTAAAGCCAACTTCTGAGCCATATTGTCCAATTGTCCTGCGGTGAAGTTGGCAGACTTTCCCGTAGACTTTAAAACCGCTTCAATCTGTAGGAAAGAGGCCTGAGCTTTGGAAGCCGCTTTAACAGCCCTATTTAGGACAGTGATAGCTGCAATGAAGCCACCAATAAAGGCAGCCATTAAGATTGTCCCCCTCCGCACGATGGCTCCAATAGCAAGGACTCTTGCACCGAAACCACTAAGGGGACCAACAGCGAGAACCGCTGAGGAACCAGCGTTCTGCATGGCAAGACCAAATTTGTCAGCGAATTTAGAACTCTTTGCAGTTTCTAATCCTGTTTTCTTTGTAGCTGCTTGAACCTTTCGTTGCGCAGCTGCCTGTCTATCAAGTGTCCTCCTACTAGCATTCATCCTCGCGGTGAAGGTATCTTGAACCTCACCCAGTCTACGCATGTTTACTTGAGTACCTTGGAGGCTTTTCCTTAAAGAATTATAAGCTTGTGTAACCTTTTTAATTTCCCCTACACTTGCACCTTGACGTTTGGCAGCCGCGATGAGACTAAGCATTTGTTCCCTGGCACGATTGATAACTCGTGTTTGTTTAACCAACCCTGCGGCCGCACTTTTAGAGAAGTCTTTTGCAGCTGTGTTAGCATCTTTATTAGCCTTTTCAAGCTCTTTCGTCCGGCCTTTAAGACGGTTGAGCTTTGCCTCAGTCTGACCAAGACCAACGTCTTTAACTTCAATGAGGATTACGGGATTTGTCATGCTATCGTTTGCCTATGATGAACGCTATCATCCTTTTACCGTCTCGTCGGCTTGCCACTTTGCCCAGATTTGATCCAACTTAGAAATAACATAAATCATTTCCTCTGGATCAATGTAAAATACCCTTGCATAAGTTAGCATCGCCTCAACAGTGATCTTTTGTCCACCACTAAAACCTGCTCCACGAGCCAAGGAAAGAGTAACATAAATTTCATACCACCAATCCTGGCTCTCTGTAGTTTCTATCCGAACCAACCGAGGATCAATCTTCCCAGTTCGTTCCTCTTTCCTTCGCAGGAACGTCCCTGCGTCGCCCCCATATTTTAACTCTTGGAGGAGGAGGTCTTCAAGTTTTTTACATCGTCCTCAAGTTCACTAAGAGCGTAGCGTTTTCTTTCATTCCCCAACTCAAGGACGAAAGTAAGGAAGTCAGGATATTTAAGAAGCTGCTCTCTAGCAGTCTCTTCACTATACATGATTTCCTTACCTTCATCAGCGATCTTTTCCCAGCCCAAGAGGATAGTTCTAGAGATAACTCCAACCAAGTATGGCTTTGTGGTAGCATCCCCTTCCGGTTCCTCATCGAGCCTTCTACGAATAGCTTTCGGAATCTTCGAATAAGCCTTTTGAAAGTTCGGATTTCCCACTCTGGCGATAAGAAGCTTGCCCCCTTGATCATCCAGATCAATCCATTCTCCTTCAAGCTCCTTTTTCGGATCGGTTCCGAAGTCTTTATTAAGATCGAATACCATGATGCCCTTCCTTTATCCTTCAGTTATACAGTAGCTCGTGTCAACGCTCCTTCGCCCAAGAAGGGAACAGTCGTAGAGGCGACTTCAGCCATGCTACCTGCGATGGGAGAATAGCTTTCGATACGGGCGTTTCCTTGGAACTCGGGGTTGGTCGGGCCAATCGCAGTTGCCTTGACAGCTCTAACAATCATAGCTGTAGCTGCTGCCGCTCCAACTAATGGGAACAGAGTTGCATCAACAGAAGCTGAGTCAAAGTCCTGCCAGAAGATGAATTCCATCGACCAATCCAACAACCCTGTAGTTCTCGATCGGGTGAAGGTTGAACTCATCGCGGTGTCTTCAAGAAGTTCCGCAGAATAGTTGATCGTTACTTGGGTGCAGTGGTCACTAAGGTCCACTCCTCCAATAAGAACGTGTGCGTCTTTTAGTACGAAGGTAGCCATGTCTTTCTCCTTTAAAAGCGCACGAAACCAATGCCTGCGCTTATAACTGTTTTAGCTTCGTTAGCAGATTGCTGATAAATTGCCGCTCCATTGCCCGTAATATGTTGAACATCTGCAGCATAACTAACAGCATTGCCAATAACAATAGTATGACCTTTCTTCTTAGGCTTTAATGTTTCAAGCTTTTGCAATTGTGAAGTTCTAACACTTTGTGATTTTCCTGCTAGGGCACCCTTTTTTGAAGGCTGTTTACTAGGTTCTACTAGAATTACGTCGGAACCTCCAATATTAATTCTATGATTTGCTACAGAATAGAAAGTACTCCTGGGCCACCGCTGGAAGATAATTTCGTAGGTAACTCTAACCGCGAATTTAACAACATTAACTTGATGTTCTTCGAGTCTTTTAATTTGGAAATCAAGTGCCCTCCCAAAGTTATCAGACATTTTACCCATTACGCTTTTGACTCCAAATAAGTAAGCATGAAACTAAGAACCCAAAGGTGTCTTCCATCCTCATCCTGCCCAATAGCTGAGGGTTCAGGTTCAATGGAAGATACATCAAGGTAAGGATTAATAGACCCCGCCTGTAGACGGTTTTGGATTTGTCGAGCCTTTGTATCCCCACCGCCAAAAGAGGACCATCTTACTCTAACGTGGACGACGGCGGTTCTAATTTCCTCAGCTTGTCCCATTGCCCGTTCAGGTGGTGCTCCACCACCACCAAAGACAAAAACACAATCAATAGGGACATTCGCTCCTGCAGGGCGCTCAGTGGAGGCAAACAAGTTCGTCCCCTTCGTCAACCCAATAGCTGCCGTCTGGAGATCAGTTGCTACATCCTCTGCAGGCGTCGTCATAACATCGCTCGTCGTTCAAAATCGTCCGCCGCAAGATTAGGGATTTTAAAGAATTGTTGAACTTTATAAGCACCAATTAGGTTTGAAGGGTCTACCTCTGTCGAGGTTCCAAGAAATAACCAGTTCCCCAACTCAACATCCTGAGCTAAGTAGACAATACTTTGAGAAACATGCTCTGCGCCATCCACTCCTGTGAATACTTCTGCCCGTTGTTCCCACCGCCCACTAATGGTTGTAGGAGTCCCATGTGTAGGGTCTCCTAAACTATCTATACCTCCATCAACCCAAAGAGTTATCGTTTGATTGAGTTGATTGGTTAAAAAGGACATTTTTCAAAGTAGCTCAAAATGAGGTAGGTCATGGAACGTCTGGTCGCGGGGGTTGAAGTTCATATTCCAATCAGAACCACTTCTCAATATTACACCCATTTGGCTGGCAGTTCCAAGTACAAACCCATTGAACAATAGCATACGTTCTCGGTTTTCCCAGTCTATGGGATAAGGGGTTACGTCAATCGCTAAGCTTGGAAATTTATTGTGTTTAGACTCCCCCCCAATAAGAGTGGTCTTTCCCTCCTCAAATAAACGGTCCTGTTCTTCTGGACTCCTATGCCCTGAAAAGACTCTACAGTCTACATGCTTTATGACTTCGTTAAAGACGTCTTGAAGTCTATCGTCACAGGTTTCCAAGTGACTTAAGGAAAAGTTACTAAATGAAGGCATTAGACAAATCCCCATTTCTTTTGAAAGATCATCCTGTTCCTGAGTGCTCCACCTTTGGGCCACTCTGTGGGAGTGCTAAAGTGATCCACTACAAGATCATCTCGGAGTCTAAACTTCGCTCCGTGCTCTTGCAGAGTCCAAAGGAAATCGTTATCCTCATACGCCTGACCCTCCCTATAGGATTCATCAAATCCTCCAACCTCATTGAAAAACTCCTTATACAACATGGAACAGAAATGAAATTCTGATCCCACAGGTATAGAACCCCTTCCATTAGCCTTGGGAGGTATGGAACTATGAGCACACCAGCGTTTTCTTTCCACATTCCAAGCTGAAGCAATAACATACCCCTTTGGCCCTAATCGTTTTAAATTGGCTTCCATCTCTAAAAGGATTGGTCCGCGATGTAGCACTTCTGGATTGGTGAGGAGAATAATATCTCCAAACGATGCCGCCACCCCTACATTCAACGGAACGCAGGGATTCTTTGCTAGTTTCTTCTCTGGAAGTTTGAGTAACTGAAATTTTCCTGGGTAGTTATAGAACTCTAACCCAGTATCCCAAGATCCATCATCAATTATAACTACCTCGAAATCAAGTTTTTTATATAACTCTCTTAACGTTCTAAGGGAGTCTAACAAAAGACTTTTTCTCTTCCAGTAAGGCATTACTATTGAAAGCATTTGTCATACACCTTCGTAAAGATCCAAGCACTTCTTTGCATGATAACAAACAGTGTTCTCTAGAGTATGTACAGTTTCTGGATTAATTTTCATATTAAATCTTTGTGATAAAGAACTACCAGCATACCAATGTAAACCTATACATTCTTCTGGAAGGGTTTCATGCAATTCCAAAAAGTAGGAGTGGATAGAATTATAAGGCCAAGGATATACTAAGGTTTTTGGAAAGTTCCAAACTGTAAGTTGAGGATGTTGAACCCTTAACGCTTCTAAAGCTTTGGGTTGAGGACAATTCAAATATCCATATAAGACATTACTACCAGCCCCTTGATACGTAGAGGATTTAAAGTTTTCTAAAAGAAATTCATATAAATCTTTAAAAAAAGAATTATCACCTTTTGAACTCATAAACCCATGAGAAAAATATCGACCGTTGTGGTTAATTGTCATTGCACAAGAATTCAATAATTCATATATAGTATCCAAGGGCTTTACGTAAAGAATATCCATATCAGAGTAGATGCAGCTTTCATAGGCCAGGGCTTCCCATTTGAAAAAATTGCTTTGGTGAGAGGGACAAATGTTTTCATCCCCTGAAACCTCAAGAATCTCCAAATTAGGGAAATCTAAATATGACCAGTAATCTTCTCCTTTGTAGGTTTCAAAATCCTGACGGTTGCTATCGACCCAAGGTTTAGTCTTCAAAGCCTGCCTTGTCCGAGTTAATTGTATCTCCCAATTAGGGTTAAGATCACAAAGAGACTTGACTGTAAGAAATCGTAAAAACGAAAGAGGACTCGGTCCCCAAAAGAGTTTAACCCTCTTCCGAAGCCCTCTTCGCGATTGCGGCTCTGTCAGGTTTGTATCGTATTGTAGTCCTATTGTCATGAAGCCTCTTCCCATGAGTAATTAGGGGTAAGTGGTTAAATGCTATCCCTTGTTTAACAGCCATAAGAGTCCAAAAATAATCCTCTCCACAATCCATATCTTCAGGAAACGGCGAGGTTTTATCTATAACGGATCTTGGAATATAAATTCCCGTAAAGCCTATCTCACATTTATTCCAAATATCCTGAGCAAATTGTTCGGAAGTTTTAGGCTTTAAAGCAACGTCTCCTATTCGTCTATTATCTTTATTAACCTTTATCCAATCCGAGTAGACTACCGAATCCTCAGAACTATAGCGTTCCTTAATTTCAATACAGCGGGGAAGTAAAAAATCATCTGCTGGACACCACACCCAGGCAGAACCTTTCATTTCTCCCCAGGAATGATTAATAATACAGCCCACGTTTGGCTGTTTCTCTAACTTGAAGGAACGAATTCTGGGATCAGAATACTCTTGTATAATCTCCCAAGTGTCATCCGTTGACCCATCATCGTAAAGGAGATACTCAATATCTTGGTAAGACTGCCCAAGAACAGACTCTATAGCCTGAGAAAGGAACTCCCCATGGTTGTAGGAGGAAGTAAAAACCGTAATAGTCATGGCATGAACATCCTCATATCACAACCAGTGTTATATTTTTTAACCTCTCTTAAGTCCGCTAACTTTGCAGCCTGAAGAATTTCCCAATGGTAACAATCGTGGAGGATATAAATAAGTGCAAAGGCTGCTTTAAGATCATCATATACAGCCTGTACTTTATGAGAACCGTCGATAAAAGCAAGATCAAAATTCCATTCAGGGATTTTTGTAACAAGTTTCACATTATCTGGGAATTCAAAACTATGCGCCCAGGGATCAACATCTACAGAAATAACTTCTTTGGCAGTTTTTGCCATTGCTCTAGCAGATACTCCCAACCCCGTGCCGACATCCAAGACTCGTTTACCCTTAGCAAGGTCTTTTAAGATTTCAGCTTCCTCTGTTGTAACTGACCGCCTTTTCGTGGCGATGAGAGGATCTCCTGGATCGTCCTCAGCTAAAAAGTTCCCTATAGGAGTCTTAATTAAAAAAGGGGTTTTCATCAAACAAAATCCACATGCAAGGGTTCGTCTCTAATTAAAGAATTAAGACTCTCATTTTGAGTGTTGAATTGACAATGGTGACAGGTCTTTGCATCAAATCCCTCATACATAGATTGAGCAGTTTCCCTCCACCATTGAGCGAACCTTAAATTGGTAAGGTCACCAATCTCCCCTTGATTGGTATAGGAAGTAGTACAACAACGGTAGACCTTTTGATTTCCAGCGATATATAATGTAAATCTTTGATAACCACAATAGGAGTTCTTTGGAGAACCTTGATTAAGGTCTCCAAGCCGATGGGAGAAAAGATCGTAGATTTTAAACTCCTCATCCTGGAGAAGTTTAGCCTTTTCAATTTCTTGTAAGATAAAAGAATAAATCCCTTGGTAATGGTCACTACCAAAACTGGAGAACATAGCCGAGAGACGAATATATCTAATTCCAGAGTCTTTTACTATTTCACAGGCTTTTGAGATTTCTCTCCAATTACTATCTGTAATAACAAACCCAACGCCTACTAAGGGGTTTCTGAGAGTCCCAAAAACGTCAAGATGTTCCAGTACCTTTTTCCAACTCTTACTTTCTCTAATCTTAAAATAAGTTTTCTCTTCTCCCGCGTCGAGACTAATCCTAATCCAGGACATTCCCTCCAGAACCTCCTTAGAAGGAAGGGTAGTCCCATTACTTACCAGGGCTGTCTGCAATCCAAGTTCCTGAGCCTTTTTAAAGATAGCATCGTGGTCTGGATGGACAGTTGGTTCTCCCCCTCCAGTGAATTGGATAGCCTTTACTCCGACTTCCCAACAGTCTTCCAGGATTTGGAAACATTTCTCCGTTGGTATTTTCCTATTAGGATTTTTGGTCCACCCATGAGAGTTATAGTCCCCAAAGTTCTCAGAAGAAAATCCCCCATCCATCCGATAGGCACAAAAGGAACAATTCTGGTTACATAGGTCGGAAATAATTAATTGAACGTGCCGAGGAGGAATGTGTCCTCCAGCTCTAAGAGTTTGAATGTCCTCAAGATGCCACGCGGCCTTAGTCATATCATAAGGATTTGACATTTAAACCTCTTCCAAAGGGGATATGAAATCTTCAACTTTCTCACCAGCCCAAGATAATCCAAGGAAATCTACTAAGGCTCTATATTCCTTAAGATCATCACTATACATATGCTCAGGCCAGACCTCAATCACATTCTTTTTAGTTCTCTTAATTTGTTCAAGTCTCTTAACATGCTCAGCTACCCAAGGCAACCAGTCTTCAGGCGTTTTATATCTCCTCATGAAACTTGTTTTTGAACAGGAATGAGCTATTGAATAGGAATTCCTCCTTACAATAACCCAAGTCGCTAAGGGAAAGGCCTCTGCCCAAACTGACCAGATAAGGCACATTTTAGGTTCCTTGTAAAACCAAGGGCCTTCTTCATAACCTTGGGATATAAAGATTTCTCTAACATCCTCTGCCCACCCTTCTCTTTTTGGAAAATAGACTGTAGTTGGCAAAGGGTCTTGCCCCATTGGGTCAGCACCGATAGACTTCAAATAGGGTTTAAGCAGTTTAGTCCTAACCTCCCCATTTTCAAAAAACCCTTTAGGGTTATTAGGATTACCTTTAACCAATTCTCCCCCAAACGCTCCACAATGAGATACAACTCCCGCAATTAGAGAGGTTCCTGAACGGGGACACCCAGTGATTAAGATGGGCTCTACCACTTTAAAGGCCCTGTTGTAATCTCATGGGGTCTCGGTTTCCCGTGGAAGCAAATAACCCTAGAATCAGCTGGAATACTTTTAGGAGTACAATCAACTTTATAACTATAGATACCTGAGATAACATCTTGGAGACCCTTAACAAAAGATTTACCCGAAAATACATCTTGAAGGAAATCTTGATCTCCTCTGTAAACCTTTCCTAAATATCTCAATCCCTCAGATGACCTAGGACCATGTTTTCCTTTTGGGACTATCTCAGCCCCTTCGTACATACGAAGGAACTCAGAATATATATAAGAATAATCTCCATTCCAATACATAACCCCCGAGGCTAAACTTTCGGGTCTGTAGAACCCCCGTAACATGTAGAAATACTGAGAATCTAGTTCGGAAAACTTATCAAGATCTCCTTTAATAATGGTATCGAGATCAAAGTAAAGAACCTGTCCCTTTAACTTAAAGACTTCCATTTTACTCCACCAACCGGGGAGAGCGTCTTGCAATGGATGTATAGTACACCAAGGGACAGCTTCGCATCGAAGATCTGTAAGACAAAAGAAAAAGTGTTCCTGAGTGAGGTGCTCAGAAACTCCTCTGTGAAGCCTTCTAACATGTTCCTCGGTAAAATCCCCCCCACTTTTAAGAACACAAACCACATTCAACATGGCATCGCCTCCTCAATCCCTATAATTGGAAAGGCTTTTAAATCTGAATCAGGAGTAGCATTAAAAACCTCTATCTCATCGGTGGCACAATGGTCAACAAGGGTATCAAACATAGGGACAAATTGTTTGGAGTAGATACCTTTTTGAACCTCTCTTTTGTGATCGCCATGAAAGTTATCCTTTCCATCAACCTTCCTCATATCGTAACCTAAAAGGAAAATCTTTTTAACTCCAAACTTAATTGCAAGAGATAATGCTCCATAACCTGAATTTGTTCCTCTTACAAGATGATCGTTTCTGGAGTCGATCCCTTGACGTTGTCCTCTCTTTAGGAACTTAATCCCCAATTCCTCCTTTGCATGTTCACAGGTCGTCACCTTCAACCCCGTGAAGTCAAGGAGTTCCAATTTATGCCAAGCATACCAAGCACAATCCATGAAATAGAGAACGTCAGCCCAGGGAGCCATACGGTAGGCGTTATTAACCGCTATAACCCTTTGACCCTTGAGACGTGCAATATCTACGAGGTTTAAACTAGGCCCACCACCGAGGATATAACAGGTCTGACCTTCCCAAAGTTTAGGGATTTCCCACAACAAGTCACGCTCCGACCTTTGTAAAGAGGGCTTTAGTTTTCCCACTTGCACGTTCCGCCAGATTCCCTGAGGTATCCAACATCACCGCTGTCTGCCCGTAACGAGTGAAAGCCAGACCTTGTCCAATAGTTGAAGCGTTCCCATACTTTACAGAAGTTTCACCTATCTTCTCCTCCACCACTGCACCCGCAGCTTGGTCTCGAATGGAGATAAGATGGGCAGAAACGTAAAGCTCAATATCTCTCAGGGTGGCTACTCCGAGACCTTTCCCAGTGAGAACATCTGTTACGAACCTACCTGCTATGTTCATGTGCTCCGTAATGATAGGATCGTCTAGAGAGGTATTGAGGATATTTTTAACTTCAGCAGTGGTTATCCTGGCCATATCGGTACCTTAAACGGCAGCTAACTTGTCAGCTTCCGCTTTGGTCAGAGGTTTATCATTGATGGGTTTCTTGGTTGTCTGATTAATCACATTGTACTCCCCCTCGCCTACCTTTTCAACCTTGAGGGAAGCCTTTTTTGCTCTTTTCGCTTTTGTTTCACGGAAGACTCTCTCATCTCCCGTCTCCCTAACGAGTTCCATCTTGTCAAGGAATGGCTTAGCTTGGAACTCTTCGAGTTCGATTAGGTCTCCCCCCACGAATACATGATTGCGACCCTCATGAGGTTCTGCGTTAGGGTTTCGGTAGTAGTGTTTCTGACCTTGCTTAATACGATATACTGGCATTGTAGTTTCCCTTCCTAAAATATGATAGCATTTCTATGGGATGAATGCTATCAAGAATTGCAGGCAGGGGTGCCCTTCCCAAGGCCCCAACCTGTAGACTCCACTAAGTTGCGTGAACGATACCGGAACGGTTTCCCGAATCCAGTTTAATCCTCGGAACCATGATCGCCATAACCTTGAAGAATAAGGTCATGCCACCTTCGCTTTCCCAAGAAATGGTAGTCGGCTGCATACCGATTGCCATATCGACATTACTCCGAGTCATCTGAACAAGCACGACCTCGCTGTTGGTCAGTTTGTCAGCTGCCTTAATGTCGATGATCCCAGGAAGTTCCTTCAGCCGCTGCATGATGGTCTTGTCAGATTCCGCTTTGAAATCGTCCATCAAAGGAGTCCAATAGTTTGTCGGCACATACAGCATGTAAGGGCCAAACATCCTATCAACCTGAGCAGCGTCGATGAAAGCGATAACGTCAGCTAAGATCTGAGCGCCAGTCGCCGTGGTCCAGTTAACAGCAATCGTAGCTGTATTTCGATTGGTCCGGTTCGTATAACCGAAGATCTGGGCAGTGCTGGAACCAAAACCGAACAAGTCGGCTGAGGTGGCCCCATTAATGACCATTCCTTCGATTGTCTCGGCAACCTGCCGAGTAGCTTCAGCTACTTGGGTCGTGTCGAGGGGGCTTCCCCCATTGCGGCTGGCTGCCAACGCCCGAGCATTGATCTGGAAATCCATGTGGATAACCGGAAGGGGGGTGCTTACGAGACTGAACAGCACCCGATCATTCTGGTTTTTCGTAACGCCATCCATAGAGATTTCCGCAGCAACCATCTCGCTGATGGTTTCATGCTGGACGACCGTAGTTCCCAAACCATTTGGGACGTTGAGGACGAGGCCCCTACTGATCAAATCCGCCGCGATCGTGAGGCGTTCACGGGCAACTTCAATAACCGTGCGGTCGAGAAGTTCCCATTCGTCCTTACGAAGAGTCGCATTTGTCCGTAGGGCGTTTACGTCCATGTTGTTGGCGAGAAGTCGCTGTGCGACCAACCCACCAGCTTGGATTGCTCCGTTTGCATCAGGAGCGATATAGTCTATAGCCATCGTTTCACTCCTTTAAACGATTTCAACACGGAGACGGGCGCTTGCCGGGTCAGCCCCACTTGAGTCTGAAAAGTCCAGATCGACCAAGGAGACTGCAACGATCCTTTCGTTTTCAAAGAACCCAATTGAGTCGGCCACGTGAACTTTCAACTCCCCATTACCGTTGGAGGTAAGATAATCACCCACTGAGGCGTTTTCTCCGTTGGCAAGTAAGGCGTTGACTTCATCGCCCGATCGCATTGCAGCGAACCTGACGATCTCTCCTGTCACATAGGGATGGTTGAGATCATCGCCGCCAATGTCGTTTTCAATCGCAAAGAGGCGATGGGCGTTTGCATCCGCCGAATTGTGAACCACCACAGTTCCAGACCCATCTCTTTCGATCAGGTGCCCAGGAGTGATAGCTCCGGCAGCTTCCCGTTGCTTGATGTACGGATCGCCCATCAAGATTACGGTATCAGATACAGCTTTTGCCATGATATTTCCTCCTTAGGCTGCTTTAGGGGTGAGGTCGAAGACCTGTGGCATCGGAGGAGCCTGAAGGGGATTCTCAGGAGTCTGGTGGGTTCGTGGACCACCCAAACCGGAGAAGTCTTCAACACCAGCGAAGGCTGCAACCTTCTCCAGAGCCTCCATTGATAGGGCTTCCAAATCCTCCTTGGAATAAGGATTCTTAGCGTTGGCGAGGATCGCAGTCATGAACCCTTCTTTACGCTCCTTTTGAAGTCTGACACCTTGGTTCAAGACCTCTTGGATCGCTGAGGGCGCATCCTTGATGTACCCTTCAAGGGTTTGTGGAACAGGCTCTTCAGCCGGTTCTTGGATCGGTACTGGAACAGCAGCAGGTTCCTGCGCAGCAGCAGGAGCTGGTTCCGGTGCGGGGGCTGGCTCCGGCTCATCTGGAACCATCTTCGCAATTTGCTCGTCCTCCAGAGTCAACAGCCACGCCTCGTCGTTCTCGACGAACTTCGTAGCCTCATTCTGGATGAGAGCCGCAACAGCTTCTTTCGTAGCCATATTGGTTTCCTCGTTGGTTTTCACAGGAACGAAACTTGTTTCAGGCCTCACCCTTTCAAGGGTTTCACCTAGAGAAACTGTTCCATCTTCGGCAATTTCAAAGCCCTGCCGAAACAGGCCATCCCAAGTGGAGAGGATAAATGTGTCACTAAATACCGAAGTGACCATTGACCAATCCCCACCCTTCAGTTCTAGAGCGGCCTGTATGGCGTCTCTAGTATCTGTATCACTTAACTCATTGCCTGTCAAGCGACAAATTACAGCCTCAAGCCTCTGCACGAGACTTTTGGGTTTCTCCTTACCTTTACTCATATGTTTCTCTCCACATTCTTCACACACTCCTTCGGCGTTAACTCTAGGAGCCCCACAACCGTCAGCGACGGAGCAAGCTCCTGTTCCTTCTGACAAGATAGCAAGATGATCAGGAGTGACGTTTCTCCAGACTCCCTCAAACTCTTTATCATTAAACCTACCAGGAGAATGTTCAATCTCTGCAAACAAACCCGTTGAGATTTCTACCATTTCCCCATCTTGAAGCCGTTCAACCGTCTCCCAAATGACTCCTCCAAAATCTTCAGCGGTCTTGAGATTAATCCAAGCCTCCGTCTTCAATTTATCTCCATCCCTAACGGTATTGAAGAGTTGACCAATCTGTTCAGTCTCCAACACTTTTGGAATATT
>SDBT01003709.1_pt1 | contig 26273 bp, 28 predicted proteins | sample 2277101 | NCBI WGS metagenome assembly SDBT01 (sample SAMN10404973, study PRJNA504765) | marine sediment metagenome | isolation source: marine sediment core GS10_PC15, 103 cmbsf | place: Arctic Ocean: Southern Knipovich Ridge | collected 2010 | reverse complement strand
GCCGAGGTCCAACGATCTACCTCTGGTGGTAGAGAAGTGATATTACAATAATTGAGATTAATAACTATTAATGTATTCCAGTCCTGCACCTTACAATTAAGTAGCTGTTCTAATCTTTCGACGGTAATAGTAACCATTTCTTTTATAGTAAATAAAAAAATAGAAATCAATTTTGTACTTTGGCCGCTCGCCTACCGTTTTGTTTTACGCAAAGTACTAACCAAAGACACTAGTAACTAGCGCCCACGATGCGTTCGGCTCTACGCACCGAAGGTGCTAGCTGCTCCGTAGCGTCCGCGGAGTACAGGAGCAGGACGGTATTCAGCCGGGCCGAGCAAAGCTCGGATGTGCTGAACACCTTCTCTCTTGATCTACTTTGTAAAGTAGGGCGACGCTGGCTTACTGCCAGAGGCTAGGTTTGGGTACAGCGGTTCAGCCGCGCGCTCAGAGGTGTCCAAAGTACTACTTTTAATAAGAAAGATGCAAAATTGATTTTTCAATAGTCTGATTTAATATTTCGAAAATGAATGATGAATCAATTAGATACATTTCACAATCAATCACTGCCAATGTGTGTGATCCACGAACCGTAACAAGAGAACAAGAAAAAATAGATAGAGAAAAATATTTGGAAATTATTGATAGAGATACATGGAAAGAAGATATTATTACTATTGGAAAAGCAATTGAACAAAATAGCGAAATTATAAAAAATGAAAAATTAACTAGGAATTTATCACCCAACTTTCAAATTGTAGGAGCTGATTGCACATGGGATTTGAATCAATCAGTAGTGGTAATTGGTCGCAAAGATGGTTGTGATGTACAAATAAAACAGGATTTCATATCTCGCGTTCACCTATTAATTTTTATTTGGGACCAAATGGTTCTAGTGGTCGATCCAGGTTCCCTAAACGGTATTAAATCATACAAGAGAGTTGATCAAACGATGCCCTTAGAAAATAGTATTCCAGATGCACGTAAAGTATTAAAATTTGGTCGAAGTGAGGCTTATGTTTTAGATTTATCCAATGATTGCTATATTACAGCTTCTCCTAAAGAATGTGTTATATGTTTTACAAATCCACGTCAAATTAGACTAAATTGTAACCATTTTATTATGTGCAGAGAGTGTTGTGACAAAGTCAAGCAAAATGATAATTTATGTCCTTTATGTCGTACACTAATTATTGATGTACATCACGAGGGTCATATGAATTGTATGACAAATGTTAAATACCAAGATTAAGAAATGTTGACTAGTGGTAATGACTAGTAATCCAAACTATGTTAGATATATTCCTCCAGTGGATACTCCGTGTTATGCTACCTACGCCGGTTGTTATCATGTAAGTCCTCCACCAGTTTCTACTACTCTAAACAGTTTAGGTACTAATCCCCGTTGTCCTATTAAAATGTGCAGCATTTGCTCTGGAAAGGACTGTAAGTGTAATCTTGACCATATGCGCGCTCCTGCAAAGCACCGCTACTGGGTTTACAAGTGGAATCAGTATTAGTACTTTTACGTTAGTAAAAGTACCCAAAAAGTACTAGTATTCATCTTATTCAGAATAAGATGAATACCGAGTTGTCATTTATTGACTATGTAGTATGGCGGCGTCAACTCACCACTACCGGCGGCTTGATTCAGAGAAAGTGATATTCTCATACATTAATATAATTTAAAGATCAATACAATGTTATTGTCTAAAACAACTGTGCCATCATATATCCAGGAAGGACTCGTTTTGATTATTTCCTTTGCGATCTCCATAATGTCAATGTCAAGATATACTCCCTGTATATAACAATATACCATCTGTTGTTCTAAGATACTATCAATAATTTTCAAAATATCCATACTATCTTTAAAATCATAATATGTCGTCAGATCCGCGCCACTATACACCTCAATCTGATATTTATCCAAGTGAGGTTTAAGTATAATTTTAGTTATGTTAATCAACGTTGTCTCTTTTTTACTGTATCTTATCTTGTTTCGAATCGTACGGTTCAAATCGCTATTAACATCGATCTTTTCCATAGTACCATCTTTTCTTTGAATATAAAATTCTAGAGGTATCATAGATTTTTCATACAACCCCGCTTTAAGATATTTTATCCTTTCGGTGTGAGATGGATGAGTATCAAATCTATGATTCCCCAGAGAATCATACTTAATTTTATTATACATGGTTGTAACAAAGTTTTGTTCGGAATTTCTAACCCAAAGTTGCATGTCTAAATCTGATACAAGTATTGTAATAAAATTTCCTATATCTGTTGAATCTGCATATTTTATAGCATCAATATCTGCATCTCTCTCATGGTTTTTTATTTGATAAAAGTATACTATTACTCCAACAATACTTACAAATATCTTGTGTGGAAGCAAAAGTATGGATCCCGCCAAACCCAACAAGTAACTGAAGCTCTTTAAATAGTGGTTAAATTTGATATGGGCTAATTCATGTAGTGCTATAAACGAATCATATTTTTTCATAACTATTGATGGTTTACTCCATGACATATTGCATCCAAATGCCATACCCACATAATCAGCATAATACAATCGAACCGGACGTATACCCATTTTTTTTACCAACTTGTTCATCTTGTTTTGAGTTTCTTCGTCAGCGATCTTTAGAGGTTCGATTATAGGAATACCTCTCAATATATAATAGCTACAAACTGATACGCATCCACAAATACCTATAGCGCCAATTCTTGCAAGACAATTCATGTGCTCGGGAGGAGTGAAGAGAATTAATTTTCTGGGTGTTTGAATATGAACTTTTGGTTTTGGGCGTGTAAGTTTGCTGAGTGATCGTGTGGTTGTTTCTGTACTCGGGAGGAGTGAAGAGAATCAGTTTTCTGGGAGTGTCTGAATATGAACTTTTTGGTTTTGGGAGTGTAAGTTTGCTGAGTGATCGTGTAGTTGTTTCTGTAGTTAGTTGTCTGGAACTTGGATCATTAAATATGATCTGTCCAGCCGATACAGTTTCATCATTTAAATAACAACACCATATACCTCTCAATAGTTTGTAGGTACGATGTACTATATATGCGCGCACCTGCAAAGAACCGCTACTGGGTTTACAAGTGGAATCAGTATTAAAAATATTCATCTTATCCAGAATAAGATGAATACTAACACGAACTTTTTGTTATTGGTATACTGTTGGTTTGTTCCAGTACACTTTGTAGTACATCCAGTGATTTATTGTTTTTTGCAATGCTTCTCCGGTACTCCATCAAATCGCTAATCTTTCCTGAGCGTAGTTGATACAACACAGATTTCAGCGGATGTGTCGTCTCCCTGACCGCCTGTGCGAATGTCTTCTGTTCCTTGATGTCCTTTATCTCGTACCATCTCTCCCAAAGCCGGTCGAACATAAGATCTATCTGCCGCATCTTTTCCTGCAGCATGTCTCGGAGTGTCACTGAAGACTTGTGGTATACAAGCAGTTCTGTAAGTTCTCCGTTTAGAAGGATCGGCAAGTGTATGCGCGGGTTCATAGGATCCCCCGTGACGCTATGATGTAGCGCCACGTAGGAATCCTTCTTGTACTTGATACGGATGACCCCCTGTGTCGTCTCGGCGGTGATCACGACACCTTCAAAGTCGGGCGGTGTCCCTGCCAGGTATTGCTCCACTTCTTGTAGTGAGTCCACTGTGAACGATCGTGGACGCTCCAAGCCCAACTCTGTTGCAATCGTGTCCACCTTATCGGATGGTAATTCCGTTTCACTAGGCAAGTCAACAATGGTCAAAAGACACATGAAGGTTCGATCGTAGCGGGTAATATGCGTTCCCGGGGCACACAATTCGAAAGCGTAGGTGTGATTCCTGTCGAGTCGGTCATACAGGTGCTCGTTGCACGAGAAAAGACACTTATGCGCGACATCTCTGAAGGTCTGTACGTCGTCACCCACGTATTTGTCACAGTAGCCGTGGAAAGGCTGATTGGCGAAACTGCCCCTGGTGTAGATTTGCCACGTCTTTGCAAACGGATGCCAGGAAAGAGCAATCAGCGAACCATCCAACTTGTCAAACACTCTGACTGGAACATCCTTTTGTTGTAATGTCTTGAGTACTATATCAGTTTCTTCTGGATGTTCCCTGTAATTGTAGAATCTGTTGAATGTCATGTTCAGCAGGTACCATGATCCACTATCATTGTCGCGTTGCAGACCCAAGTTGCGGCACGCCCGCACCACTGGATGTTTTGGGTGCTTCGTCAACTGGTCGTAGTTGAATAGGTAGGTCGTTCCGTTTGCAAAATCACGAGATGTCCATCGAATTCCCAGATCACGTAGAGCCTCAAGGCCGTGGGACTCGATGTACTGTATCACTTGCGTCATATAATATTTCAACTGCGTAGCAAAAATATCAGTTTTGTACTTTAGTTGAAGATCAATACAATGTTATTGTCTAAAACAACTACGCCATCATATATCCAGGAAGGATTCGTTTTGATTATTTCCTTTGCAATCTCCATAATGTCAATGTCATGATCTATATTCTGTATATAACAATATACCATCTTTTGTTCTAACATACTATCAATAATTTTCAAAATATGAGGATCGTTATGATGTTCCAACATATTAAAATTATAATATTTCACTAGGTCAGATGTACTACTATATACTTCAATCTGATATTTATTCAAGTAAGGTTTCAGTACAATTTTAGTTATGTTAATCAATGTGGTTTCTTTTTTACTGTACCTGATCTTGTTTCGAATCTCACGGTTTAAATCACTATTAATATCGATCTTCTCCTTATCCCCATTTTTTCTCTGAATATAAACTTCCAGAGGTATCAAAGATTTTTCATACAATTCCGCCTTGAGATATTTTATCCTTTCGCTATGATATGGATGCGGATCAAATCTATTATTTCCCAAAGAATCATACTTAATTTTATTATACATGGTTATGACAAAGTTTTTCTTGGAATTTCTTAAAAAGTAATTTTGGTCTAATTCCTGTTTCAGTATTGCAATAAAATTGCCTAGATCTGTTGAATTGGCATATTTTATAGCACAGATATCTGCATCTCTCTCATCGTTTTTCATTTTGCAAAACATGTATACTATTACTCCAATGTTGGCAACTACGTTAGCAAATACATTTGGGTATGTAAACAAAAATATACATCCTTCCAAACCCAACACATATCCGATCCTTTTTAAATAGTGGTTAAATTTGATATGGGCTAATTCATGTGCTGCCGTAAACGAATCGTATCTGGTCATAACTATTGATGGTTTACTCCATGACATATTACATCCAAATGCCACATCATCATCGCCATTATACAACCGAACCGAGCGTACACCCATTTTTGTTACCAACTCATTCATTTTGTTTTGAGATTCTTCATCAGCGACCTTTACACCGGATATTGTAGGAATACCTCTCAACAGTTTGTAGAAACGATGTCCTGTATATATACTAGCACCTATAGTACCAATTCCTACAAAATAATTCATATACTTCATAATTACTGGTGTAAATTCGACTATACAGATAGCCAGAATATCAGTTTTGTACTTTGGCTGCTTCGGGTGTGTATGTGATGTGTATCAGAGTTGGTCGTTTCTATACTCAGCAGGAGTGAAGAGAATCAGTTTTCTGGACGTGTCTGATGTAGTCCCCCATGTGATGGTTACTGCTCTGCGAGTACAGAAAGTTGTGCCGTGAGGAGAATCAGTTTTCTGAAATTTGTCAACATATGTATTTAAAACCGGGTCATTACTCTTGCTGAATACCGACACCCTCCTTAACTTTGTGAACATGTATCGAGTGTGTTATCATGTGTATCACACGAATTATCACATTTTTGGCAGTACTTGCCGTCGATACCAAGATTCTAGCCACAATGAGTGCAAGACGGCGCGTCGGGATTATTCTGGATCTGAATCACTAAGTATGCGTTACAGTTGTAGCAGAATTTCCAGGTTGTTCTGGTATCGGGACTATCGGGTATGATGGTTTGCACCTCACTACTAATCATTATAGAAAATATTTATAACAACATAAATTCAAAAAATGGCTGAACTATAATTACTTTCCTAGTACATATAAACATCTTAGGAACTGAAAGATATTTATTTATTTTGAAGACACTAGGACCTTTCCTATATGCCACCAGTTCTTGTGCCTGCCACAGTAAAGCGCATCATTTGGTTTGATAGTACACTGCTCACCATTGGTTGAAACAAAGAGACATGTAGCTCTAGCAAGTGACGGATCTTTAAATTTATGTGTTGTGGTTTGTCCGTATATTGGTATAATAGCCGTAATGGATTTCTTGCAAGTGGGACAGCTATCAGTACACTTTCGCCATTCCTCCAAACAATCCTGACAGTAACTGTGTCCGCAGCTAGTTAAAATAGGGAACCCCTCAGATCCTAGTGGTTGTAAACAAATGCTGCATTTCATAGTAGTTTTGGTAGTTTCAGTGTGTTGATGTGTTTAGTTGGGTTGATTTTGTTCTCTGCACCTGCAAGGAAAATCAGTTTTCTGGATGTGTCTGCATGTACTTTGATCACCGTCTTTGCCAATAAGCATGTCTCTTTTGACATACTTTTGTTAAAAGTATTATAATTTCTTATTTCAAGAAATAAGAAATTGAACGTGACACTTGGCTCTACCACGGTAGGGAAAAGTGTAATGAATGAGTCTTCAGAACAATAATAAGTAACCTTACATCCACTGCATTTTATCAAAGATACATCGTATTTTCCACATTGAAAACAAAAGTTCATATAATTATAACAAATATCAATCTTAAAGGTTATTTGTTATAATGTTCATTAAAAACGTGTAGAGCGAATAAAAAGTAAATCTTAATCGACAGAGTTGATTGGAAGGTCGTCAACAATATCGGGCCAGGCTACCGTAGGAAGGTGGATGGATGAGGAGGATGGATGAACAGCCGGGTCCTCTGCGCCATTTGAGACATTCTCATAGTTAACAATAAACTGGTCGAAGTGGCGCAGAGGACCCGGCTTGTTCTATAAACCGTAGAGACGAGAATGAAGCATTATAATTGCTTCTAAAGGATTGTCAGGGGTATCTGATTAGAAGGACGAAAAGAAGGATGATTAGCTGGGCTGTAGCGAAATTAAAACGATAAAAATTACTATCTGATTTTGAAGCTGTAGAGGCGAGATTGAAGTATTATAATTGCTTCTAAAGGATTACCAGGACTTCGATCATATAGGAATATCGGTTTGGAATGATTAGCTAGGCTGTGTGGAAATTTAACGTCTTTTTAGTGAATATATGTTTTCTAATTATTTAGCGAAATTCAAAATTAGAAAAAATAGAATTGAGTAAATACCAACCTCCTACGTTCAAAAGAAGTTTAGCTTGACTCCTTGATTTCATTAGTCCCTCGGGACTACAAGATGTAACAAATTACAACGGATAGTTTGGTTTAATACCTACCAAGAGCATCGTTTGGAGATTCGGATCTATTGCAGGAGGGTCTACTTGATTGAACCCCACACCACCATTATCATCTTCTGCCAATACGACATCATTGCCAAAGCGATCATAAATACGGATCTGCCATTCTTCAGCTTCCAGGTCTAATCTCATAATAGTAATCATGCACGACTTGTAGATAATCCAACGGGTAGTATCTATCTCACTGACTGGTAGTACAGGATTTGGTCGAACAATATCACTAATTGGTGGTGAAGCGTCAGTACCACTTTGGAGCTTATCACACCATACAATAAATGTCGCGTCATCTGCTCCCGGATTGTTAGAATAAATTAAATTACCTTCAGCATGATTAATAGGCATCATACGCACATACAAGTAGGGTTCATTTAAAATGCTCTCATATGTAACCGCACCGGCATCATCTACTCGAGGTACTAATCCATTACTAGGCATAACTAGTACACACGATTCTACAGAAAAATTAAGATTTGTAGGACGTTCTTTGCAATGGGCAAGAAAGCCAATAGTACGGACATTGTTAGCGTCATTAAGCTCTCGGTAAAATACGCGATAATTACTTGGTGTTTGTATGAGATTTTTATCTAATTGGTATGCGTCAGGAGCTGCTGGAGGTGGATCATTAGGATATTTATCGTTTGGAACCCAAACTAAACCTGCCCCAAGGTTCCGTTCAATATATGGATCAGAGCGTGCTGAACTGTCAAACTGTAAATACACAGACATTATTATGTATCAAGGTTATTTTTGCTTAAATTGAATTCAAAAATGAAATATACTTAAACATTCACAATAGAAAATAATGTCCGGTACGAACTTTGCAATCACTACGGAACCCTCCTTTTGTTATCAACCGTTTACCTGTGCTACTTACAAAGGTCACCTCGTCGTTTGGTCAGATGACCAAACGTTGTGGGTAAAATCTTTTATAGGACGGACAGGTAACTATGCTGCTGAGATAAGTACAATGGATGAGTCTGACAATATCATCTTTTTTCATCGATTTTCTAAAGAGGAATATATAGTAGCTGTTGAGACAGTATGTGGATATAATTTGTATTTCCTAAATGACAATGGTAATCTCTGTAATCAACATAGCTACACTACTAACGATACACTCGTATACTGTTATCAAAATGACCAGAGTACCATCCTATTCATACACAATTTTGACGATAACACCATGTTAGTCCAGACTATCCCAAAAGAATCCCAGGCGTGTTGGAATAATGGAATTACTACACATTTTTACAAAAATGTATATGGTATTCCAAAAGTATTTGTGTTTGAGAATGACAACTACACAGCGGGCTGGATTACGTATGATGACCAACTAACTGTAGTTACCAATTGTGTTTACAATACTTTGGACGCCTCACTCCGTTCAGCTAAAGTACCCAAACCAACCTCTGGCAGTAAGCCAGCGTCATCCGCTTCGCCTGCGGGGGCGCAACCCCACATTACTATAGACTCGTACGACGTGGATTATCTCAGTGCAGCATGTCTAGGTCCAGATCTTATTGTCTATGGCGGTTACGATACGCCTACAAACGTATTACGTCTAGATTATTTTTGTGTTAATAACTTTGAGTTGCTTTGTTCTCGTTATTGGAAAAGTGATGAATACAAAGGCAGTAGTTTTAGTATGGCATCATTACTCCGTGGCTTTATGCTACTTGCTGATGGTCCAGACACTCAAATCCGTGGACAACGTTTTACGCATCTAGGTAGTTGGTTGTATCCGATGATGGACCTTGATTCTGGTAGTACATTTACTTGGTCTCCAGATTTGGCACAAGGTAACGAAGAAACCTTGTTGGTATATATCAAGGATTACGGTGAACATTCGGAAATATGGGGTAAGTGGTTAGATATCTCCGATATTCCCGAACTTGAGAATTTAACATTGGCTGATGTAGAGAAATAATTTATTAGTACTTGTGTTACTAATAAATTTGTTAGTAATTCCTATCGATATTAAAGATTTTTCTTGCTTTAACGCCCGACCATCCTGTTGCATTGCAGCCATGTAGCTCCTCTGTCTGCTCTTCTACATACATAGTTCCGGGGTCTGCACTTTTACATACTTTAATACCCTACCATCCTGTTGGACTGCAGCCATGCATATCTCCGGGGTCTGCACTTTTACATACTTTAACGCCCAACCATACTTTTGGACCGCAGCCATACATATCTCCGGGGTCTGCACTTTTACATACTTTAATACCCTACCATACTTTTGGACCGCAGCCATACATATCTCCGGGGTCTGCACTTTTACATAGATTAACGTCCAACCATACTGTTGGACCGCAGCCATACATATCTCCGGGGTCTGCACTTTTACATACTCTAACGCCCCACCATTCTCTTGGACCGCTGCCATGCATAGCTCCGGGGTCTGCTCTTTTACATACAGTAATGCCAAACCCCACTGTTGCACTGCAGCCATGCATATATCCGCTGTCTGCACTTTTACATACTTTAATACCCCACCATTCTCTTGGACCGCCGCCATACATATATCCATCGTCTGCACTTTTACATACTCTAACGCCCCACCATTCTGTTGGACTGCCGCCATACATAGCTCCGGGGTCGGCTTTTTTACATACTTTAATACCCTACCATTCTGTTGGACCGTTGTCATGCATAGCTCCGGGGTCTGGTGGAGTACATACCTTAACGCCGCACCATCCTCTTGGACTGCAGCCATGCATATATCCGCTGTCTGGTGGTGTACATACTCTAACGCCCCACCATTCTCTTGGACCGCCGCCATACATAGCTCCTCGGTCTGCACTTTTACATACCTTAACGCCAAACCATACTCTTGGACCGCAGCAAGACATAGCTCCGGGGTCTGCTCTTCTACATATCTTAACGCCCCACCATTCTCTTGCACCGCTGTCATGCATAGCTCCGCTGTCTGCACTTTTACATACTTTAACGCCCCACCATCCTGTTGCACTGCAGCGAGACATAGCTCCGGGGTCTGGTGGTGTACATACTCTAACGCTTCACCATCCTCTTGCACTGCAGCAAGACATATATCCGGGGTCTGGTGGAGTACATACTCTAACGCTTCACCCTGTTTCACTGCAGCCATGCATAGCTCCGGGGTCTGGTGGAGTACATACCTTAACGCTTCACCATCCTGTTTCACTGCAGCGAGACATATTTCTCGCGTCTGCTTTTTTATATCCTTTAATACTGTCCAGTTCTGTTGGACTGCTGATATTTCTGCAGATAGTTTTTCACTATATTTTTGTTTCCAATTTTGTTTAGCTTCAGTCTCGAAAGTGCCAAAATCTTCTCGGTATCTGATATTCCAATACAGATTGTTCTGAGCTAATAAATTATTTAATCTTGTTGTGGTTAGGGAAAACGCAGCGACATCAGGAAGAGGAAGGAATAGTCCGATGTCAAAGAGTAGCTCGTTGGGGATAAAATTCAACATTTTGATGTTAAATTGATAGAAGTTTTGTCGATTTGAATCAGTTTTCTGGTGAAATCGATGGAGCATTTTGACCGAACCGCATACTGTAGCGCACTACCATCCTAACCAATAGTAAGAGTATGAATATTGAGTGTAAGATTAGGATCTCTGCTTAATCTTAAACCCCTACCTCTTATCTGAATCATAGTAGAGGAATCGAATTCTTTGTATAGTATTATGTCTGTAGTATTTTCAAGATTTAATCCCGTAGCCAGTGAGTGGGGGTCCAAAAATAAACATTGTAGTTCTGCATGTTTATATCTACATACATTATATTCGCATTCTACACGACTACCGCTTATTTTTTCTGCAGAGATACCATTTCTACTAATTTCTTTAGCAATTGAATCAGAATTTTCCATATCACTGTAAATTAAGAATTTACCATGTGGATTTGATTGAATTAGTTCTATAATTTTGGCTTCTTTAGTTGCAGTTGAATTGATTATTTTAGTTTTACCAACAAAGGCATCCGTTCCTTTAAAATCATAAATTAATTCACCATTTTCAATATTTACACCAGTATTTTCAATATTTTCATTAACTTGTTTGGTTATGAATTGTAACTGACTAGCTGATATTTTGGATCGACAACATGGACATGTCTGGGTAGTAAATTCCCTAGTACAATGTATCAACCAATTTAACAAACATTGACTACATGCCAAATGTTGGCAACATGGTGTAACTGTACATATTTCTACTTTTTCAAAACAAATAATGCATGGTTCTTTGCTTAGACTTTTTATATCTTGCAGTAGAGATTCCAAACGATTTCTGAAATAATCAAGTTGTACTATACTATCTTTATATTTTTGACTATTTTCTGGATAAGATGCTCTTATTTTTATATGAATATTAATTTTGACAAGTAAATCAGATTTGATAATATCTACTAGACTACCAGCTTGTTTAGCACCCATGCGATACATTGCTGTCTCAATTCTACCATTTGTCAAGTCGCTGGCGACATTATCTGGAACATAATGTATCATTCGGTTGACAATATTCGAACCAGAACATTGATGTTTAAATTCATTCACTTTAAAACTAGTTGCAAAACTATCCATGATAACTTTATCTGAATTTCGAACCAAACATTTATCAAACCTGGATGTTAGTGTAGGTGATGCAAATAATATGTTGAGAAATACTGATCTTGTTTTACACATACGTATATTATCAAATGTAGCTGTGATTAACCATAAGTATTCAAAACCTATATCATTGAATACCTGCTTTGATGGCAATGGACAAGTATCTGCTTCATCAATAATAATCCGATATATATATTCTTTGGTACTCTTCAGATAATGACTTGCCATAGAAGATCCTATTATAATTAAATCACACTTTTCACTTATTTCCTTTTCGAGATCATTTCTATTTATAATACTCACAAAATTTATATTTGTTTTAGTAGTAGCTTCTTCAATTACTTGAGAAACGAGATGGTGAGGTGCTATGTATATATCCCGCCTTTTAATTTTTCTTGAATTTAGATTCGATTCACAATGAAATATATGATCTTCACGTCTCTCGGGATAGAAGAACCGTGTTTCACATAAAGTGTTTGATATCAATGTTAACATTGATATCGTTTTTCCCATTCCAGTCATATCTCCAAGTACACCTACTCTTCTAATAATACGGATACCATCACTATCTAGTATATAATTACTTTCATGATCTTGCATCTCCTCAACTGAAATATATTGATGTGGAAATAGTTTCATTTCAAGTTCTTAAAATTCATTACACATCAATACTAACTATCAATTTTAAATATTTACGCTTATATCACCTAGGTATTTCCTCAAGTATTTGTATATCAAATTAACTATATAACTAAACCATCCCAGATTTTCTGAATCATTTGAATTGTTGATAAATTTTTGTGCTACATATCTGTATCTTACTGATTTCTCTGTGAGTATATTTTCTATACTTTTTCTTTGCAAATCAGCATTTTCAATATCTCCTTTATTAAGATAATATTGATATAGTTTTTCAGATTGCTCTCGAGATATAAACACCATTCTTATTTACTAATTATGGAATTAAAATTTTATTTCATTCTGATTGCCTAATACTTTGTGAGTATCCGTGGCAATTTTGGTGAATGTAATATCTGTGAGGTGAACTACTTTTGAGAATTCATTCCGAGTAATAGCTACACTATTCAATTTTAGATAATAATATACCAACCCCGCTGCTATAGATTGTGGGTTTGAACTGTTAAAAGTCCGGCTCTTGGTTTGTACAAAATCATAAATAGTTTGTATGTCATCTTTACAGGATTTGTGCATATTCTTCTCAATATTGAGTTCAGATAGTAATTTTGGTACCAAATCCATAGCGTCAATATATTTTTTGTTCGGTCTGTTTCGGAAGACCTTGGAGAATGTTTTAAGCCCATTGGATACCCCTTTTTTATCTAATTTGAATTTATATGCTAATTCATTTGGAACGCGAGGTTCTTGTATATCTGAATAGGCGTGGTAAGTGCACGCAAACACTATCGACATCCTATTACCAGCGCGATAGATCTTGTCCTTGATGATTTCTTTGTAATAAGTATTTGCACGTTCAATAATTTCCTGCGGGAAACCTAGCGGTTCAAGGTCAGAGTATAAACTGCGTTCTTCATTTTTACGTTGATTATGACGACTTGGATCTTTGGTATAACGAGTATCTGCCGCACCATAATACCTGGTCTCATTATCTAATAATGCCTCGTCTACTTTTAATCCGCATTTCATACAGACTGTACTACCATCAATGTTGCTTGACTGGTTATGGGAACACTCTTCAGCATCACTGTCAGAGTAATCTGAATTATTTAATTGAGGTTCTTCATACGCCTCAATAAGTTCAGTCATTTATTTACTTTAAGAATTCATTTCCTAAAATCATTTTGCTGATGTCAGATATGCACAGTACACTTTAAAGATAAGCTGTAATTTTAGCTGCACTGGCAATTAATAACTTTTGTCTCCAAGGTGCTAACATCAGAAGGGCATCTTCTAATGTACACCATCGTAAATTAGATATTTCTTCTGATACAGTTTCAGTACGGAGTCCGTTTACTAACATTTTTTTGATAGGTATTTTACGATCGACCTTTGCTATATAGTAAACTGTACTATACATTTTCCCATTGCTACCCTTAAAGACTTCTTTAGATGGAGGTAAATTCAATAAATTGAGATAATCAATAGACATCATAGTTTCTTCCTTAAATTCCCGAAAGGAACATTCTATTTCGTTCTCGTGTAAATTCTTCTTACCTTTTGGAAAACCCCATCCGGGTTCAGTAACTGTCGATGTAGTTTCTTCTAATAAAGTTTTTATCAATGTTTCATTCATCTCGTATTTGGAACGCGCTTTTTTCTGCACCTCTTTATAAAAGCGGTCATCATGATCGATCCATAGATCGTCCCAGAGCTCATTAAAAGTGTATTTTTTGAAGCGCTCTCGTTCTTCTTGCGTCATTAATCTAAAGTAGTTTTCTAGATTAGGATAAGAATATCTACCCCGTAGAAAATCTGCATATTCTATAGTATCTCTGCGTTGAGCAAGTAGATACCAAATGTTATTATTTGGATCAATGTAAAATAACAAAATGCCATAACTAGTTATAGGTTCCCTTTTAAAAGGTGTTAACCACTGAAGATGTTTATACATTGGCTTATTTGCCATACTACTATTTTTAGGTAATTCTTTAAGGAAAGTTTTCGTCATTTTTAAAGTACCCAAAATAACAAGTACCAGCGGCTTTGTCTCCGCTCAAAGAGTTCGGCCAAAGTACAAAATTGATTTTAAAAACAATTATATTTAGTAAGATATGTTTCCTATAAGAAGTGGTCAAAATTCTGCATTAACACCTGATCAGGATCAGATTATATATCAAAGTCTTGCGGCATCTGCTGTACATGAGATTGGCAAGCAAGCAATACTTGATTGTAGTTTGCTAATGTTTCACCAACAAGCTGCAGATGTATATCACCGAGAAAATGAAGATATCCCAATAGATACCAATAAAGACGGTACATACAACTTGTACAGTCCAGAGGAAACGAAACAAATCCACAAAGCTCTCATTGATGTCGTTATGAAATTTCACATCTTGGATGAAAATGGACTGGGATGTAAATTAACTCCACTGATTGATAGCTTGTATGGTATTAATCCTTTATCTCCAGATGATGCAGCCGACCCTTTTTTACAACGTGTCCTCAGTGGTCACCAAACGTTCTCATCATCTTTATTCAACTGTAATATGCAACAAACTTTGGCACAAATCAAGAATTTTGATGCTATTGAAAATGTATCTGAAGAGGATAGCACTGCTATAATTCTAAATAGCTACTCCGCTAAAGCAGATGACATGGTTGATGTGGCTATTTATGAAGATGGAATAGTGCAATGCGCATGTGATTTTTGTGAGGGATTTTTTCAAATCCTAGAGAAAGAGGACACAATTGATCGAAGTACTCTAAATTCTTTGCAACAGGTCATGCTGCAGTGTTATAAATTTTAATTATTAGCTCCGGGAGCTAATAATTACTTTAGTAGAACGCTACTACTTTATAGTATACTGTACATTTGTCACTTACCATTTTAGGTGTGTCCTCGCCAATCTCAACAATCTCTTCATTAGTCAAGAGTTTGATCATCATCTTGGCATTAGAAATATGCTCGATTTCCTCAATAACCACATCTTGTTTCTTACACAGAACGGGATCGTTTTTGAGCTCGCAGAGACTCTCATTATAATGTACTTCTAGTGCAATACGGAGTTGTTCCTGTATCTCTTGATTATGGATATAATCAATAGGCATATCTTCTATTTTCACAAAACATCTACCATTATTGAGTATGAACGATACGTTTTCAACATCAGTCATATTGGTGCAAATTTAATGTGATATATAACGTGTATCTAGTTTCTGTTCATCAGGGCTAACCAAAAATTGATTTTTGCCATTTTCCCTCGTAGTACTGCCATAGTGAAGCCGGAGCGTAGCGCAGGTGAGCGGCCAAAGTACTAATCCTCTTCAGGATCCTCTACAGCTGTTTCATCATAACGCCAGCCTCTATTTTCACATAATTCTACTTCATAATGAGATAGTTTGATAATCTTATTACCGTCAAGTCGTCCAATAACGATATATTCATCATCAAAAATAATATCGGTTTCCTCATGTAATAAACCCTTGGAGCGTTTTTTTAGTACTGTTTCATCTTGAGGAACAGCTGTATTTAACCACTCTATAATGTTCAGTTGTGTTTTTGTCGGTCCTTTATTTACAGAAGATGTGATTTTCTTTATAATAGTACCAACAGTTATAGAAGCACTGTTCTGATGTTTTCCGCAATATCCATTGTCTAATGCTTTACTCGGACAAAGCTTACCCTTATTCTTTCCACTGACCATTATATGCATACACGTTAATTTTGTTCCCAAATCAACAGATTCTACAAAAGAACACAAGTCTTCATAATCAAGTTTGAAATGATCTGCTATTAAATGCAAAAATCCTCTGAATAATAAATCCAGACGACTATGAATAGAATTCTGTAAATCCATCTAACATTAAGAGTTCAACCGAACTCTTAAAATCATTTTTTTAGTACTGTACTTTGGCCGCCTCGCTCTACTTTTGTTAAAAGTAGTACTCTCGGCTAAACTCTTTGAGCGCGCGACGTAGTACCCAAACCCGTACTTTAGCGTAGCAGTAGTCTAACCACCAGTACAAATAATACTGTTGTAATAAATAACCCCAAGTACGTACCTTGTACCACGTCAAGTCCAATATTAGAGAGTATAGTATATAAAAATGGTGAGGACATTAACATAAAGATGGCACCAGCTAAAACTGAAACTTTCCACTTGTCTGTACTATCATAGAGCTTCTCGCAATCCTTAACTGTACATTTAGATGACATACTTTAAAGCAAGATATTCAGTCAATACTCAAAAAAAATGACCAATACAATTTTAGTAAAATCTTTGGACTATGTAATGACGCAGACATTTCAGGTAATCGTTATGTTAATTATTGCTTTATGTATAGTTGGTATTGTGTCTTTAGTACAATATCACCGTATGGATGATACAAAGTCCAATGCCAAAATAGTTACAGGTATAATTTTGATATTATGTTTAGTTATAATAGTCTCTATACTGATTATGCACCTAAACAAGAATTGTTTGAATATGAGTGAAATTAGACCGGAGGTCGGTACGGCAAAAGACCTAGCCGCACTTTTTGATTAACAGGTATAAAATTAAGAAAGGTATACATCAATAAACTTTTACGGACCAGACTTTCAGATGTCCAGAATCCTACAACGACAGCGCGCACATTGTTTATAGTTTGTAGAGCAGCATCTACATAATATATCACCGGCATATGTCAAGTGTTTTTTACAATTAAAGCATAATATCATTAGAAAATATCGTGGTCGATATTTTTGACATGGTAAACAGTAACGGTAATTATTTCCTTCAGGACAATATTTTTCCATATACTTTAACTCAATAATATCTCAACAAAATGGAATAGATTGGCGGAGAAGTACTTTATTCTGCAGAATAGACATGTACCTTTGGTTCCTGACTATATAACCAATAAACAAGACCTATAGCTATAAATAGTATACCCAATCCCAAAGTTCGATAATTTAGACATTCCTTATTTTCTGGCTCGTAATATTTACCTTCAGGATCCATATGACCTCGGATATATAAAAATATACCCAATAAAAGAAAAGCAAATACTATTAACCAAACTGTAGCATGTACATGCATATTACATCTATACAATAAAATTTAACCGTATTCCTTACTTAATTTTGTAATTAGAATTAATAAGTTTATTAGTACGATTACGTACTATATTTTTGTTGAGGTGATTTAGACAATCAGGACATATTTACGCTTACCCATGCGAGTATTACTAACACTAAAAAAGACTATCTCGCATTTAAAAAGGCATTATATGAAACCGGTTTGACAAATCTCATTAACCCAGAACTGGTATTTGTAAGCTCTGACCCTCGTTATTGTGCTAAACCCTGTCCACAAATATTTCAAGCCGCATTGCGAAAATCAGGGTGTTCTCCCGCAAAGACATTATTTGTTGGAGATTCTTGTTGGGATGATGTACAAGGAGCTAGTAGTGTAGGTATGCAGGTCGCTTATCTAAATCACCGACAATGTCAATTTCCTGGACATTACCATCTACAAGAGTTATCACAACTCGTCTATATAGTGTAGTGAAGAAATAGTCAGTACGAAAAAGAATAAATTTTGATTATCAATCAAATAAAATGAACTACGTGATTTTAAGTAATTATACCAATCTGGATATTTTTTGAGCGGAGATAACCAAGTATATTTAATGCATGTGGGTCTAGTGTATTTAGTCGAGTGGTCAAGTCCGGGTTATACATAAATATATATCGTGAATTTGGTTTAGCCAGTGTAGCGTTCCAATCAAAAAATACACACTGTATCATTATATAATCTATACATTTTAATTTATTGCTTTAAGGACAAGAATGTCTCAGTACATTATTCTTTTAAATAGATAGAACTCGGGTATAAAAGAGCTTCGTAAAAAATCTTGTAGTCGAGTAATGGCATGGTTTAATAATCCGAGTATATGGTTAGTCATTATCTTTATAATGATTATTATAACGGTGCTGATTTTTTGGATCATCCCAAAGTGTACTCCTAAACCCGTTGAATCTACAGTACTAGAAACAATATCTGAGGTTAGTGTCGATGATGGCGAAACAATATCTGAGGTTAGTGTCGATGATGGCGAAACAATATCTGAGGTTAGTGTCGATGATGGTGAAACAATTCTCGATATTGAGGAAGAGGATGAGAAATTTGGTATGTATAGCTCAGCATTATCCAGTTGGCTAGCTCATCATCCGAGTGGTAGTTCTGTAGAACGGTATACACGTCCTAGTAAGCAACAAATACAATCTGCAAGTCCGGTATTGACTGACTATATCCCATATGATGAAGATCATAGATTACAAAATCCACAGTTTAGTAATCATATTCGCACTACTGGGAATGAAGAAACAACATTACTTTAAAATTGATTTCTAGTACAATACAAATATAAAATTACACACAACCACAAGGTTCAAACACCTCATGACCCCCAACCACGAAGATATTACTTTTAACGGTGGTAAACTATATCACATTTATTCTACTACTGTTGGCAAACGTAAAGGCGGCCTAGTATATAATGCAGAGTACACGAGTAGTGATTCACAACAAGCACTTGTACTCGGAAAAAAACAATTAAAGGTTGATGGTGAATGCTCTGCTCTTCATAGTGAAGGAGACAAATGGGTATTTTACCGGCGCCAAGATAACTATAAGGGTCCAGAACCGATAGTTCCTCTTGCTCTGGGCAAACAGCTGCCTCAGTACAATCAAGGAGGTAAAGAACATAACTACTCTTGGCTTTATGCTGATCCGGAATGGACTACTGGTAAAGGGAAGCGTCGCAGTTATCCCGGTCCTGATACCTACAGCGCCATCACTAAAGCAGTCGAAGCGGGTCTACTGCCTAAAGCAGATGATCCTGGTGCTCCAGAATGGATTACCTGTGAATGGGTAGGTACTAAACATCAACAAAATATGGATGGGATACCATATGAGCACGCCTTGATTCCCCATCTACACCCTTTTGTTCCAGAATTGGAATTGACGACATTACAAGAGTTCATAAAACTAGCGAGTACTGATTGTTTTGAAGGGCTTGTGGTCCTTCATCCCAATGGCACACGGTACAAAATGCGCAGTGATATGACTGGCGATAGTCAGTGGGAACAACATCGTTCCAAAAAACCAGCTGAACCCGGTGTAACTACTATCCGACCCCAAGTTTTAACCAAGGAGGGTCTGTTGGTTTGGAATAGGCAAGAATGGGTATTACAAAAGTAGAATTTTGATACATATATTGATAGTAATTAAAACCTAGCTAGGTCTTCCCAATAAACATCTTTTAGTCTCTCGGGACCACAAGATGTATTCAACTAAACCGCTAATCGATCCTCTTTGCGGATAAGAAGATATATAATATGCGCTTGTGGTGATTTTGTGGGTTAGTAGGATTTGTGTCTCAGTATCGAAAAATGTAATGAGAAATTTCTCAATAAAAGAAAGATAAAACAATATATCGATACTGTGTCAAAATAAAAACCAGAACTATATTATAGAAAATTGAATTTATATTTGATTATATAAATTCTAACATATGACCTTAAAATGAAATGCGATTTTTGGTTTTATCCATTTATTTTGTTTATTCAGTATAATTATTGCTGCTGTTGAAACTATTAGTGAAACTAATTGCAGTGTAATAATTCCAAATTGCAAATATGATCTCGCAATATGTTCTTATGGTGACACAACCAACAGACAAAAGTGCTATTGTTTACTCTATTTTAAAGAATGTTTAAAAATCTGTTTAGATGATACGAGAAAACAATTCATTGAAGATAATTGTTATAATTTTAATTGTGATAAAGAAGCTGAACATATTTGTCAAGAATTATATTGCTGTTTGTCGGCTGGAAAAAAATTAGGTACTCTAAATATTTTAATATGGATATTATCTATAATTATCATACAATTCATTTAATAATTGCTTCCAACCCGGAGTATCTATTTGTTCCGATATATGCTCTGTAAAGCCTTTTAACTCTGGAATTATCCTTTCTAAACCTGAAGATCCCGCAATTATAAAATATTCAATCTGTTGAAGATAAAGACGTTTTTCTTCAGTTAAAATACCATCACTAACATAGCTTTCCTCGGGAGCAATATATGTACGACATAAAGGACAGGTATCATGATCTTTTAGCCACTTAGATATACATTTTTTGTGATACTCATGGGTGCATTTTAATGCATAAATATTATTGTCTAGACAACTTAAACAAATAGAACAATCTTCCATATTATATTTGTTTTCTAGTTATATTATTTAAAATTCAATTTTCTTCAAAATATTTTTACCTTTATAAAAGCATTACTCTGCTGAATATTAGAATAGTAATATTTTTGGGTACTACCTTTTGGGTACTTTCCGACGTAGCAAAAGTACTTTTTAAAGAGAATTTTCTTGCATGTATGTAATGAAGGAAGTACTTTTATTACTAATTATTACCTTGTTCGGCATATTTTATTTATGTTATTACCATCAAACTCCGATTGAAGGATTAAATGAGACCTTACGCGATCCTGCGCATTTGTCTGCAACTGTATACCGTGCTACTAATACTATTCTTACTGCTGCTAACATATATAGCGATGCAATGGATAAATTGCCACTCCCTACAGAAATAACAGATGCTTATAACGAATGGATAAATAAAGGGTTTATTAGTCCTATTAAAGATCAAATGTTGTGTGGTGGTTGTTGGGCTTTTGCCACTTGTGCTTCACTTACTGATCGTTTAACTATAGCTACCAATGGTCATTGGTATCCGCTGTTTGGTCTTAGTGAACAGATTCTTATCAGCTGTGGTGGCGATATGGGTATGCAGTTCTACCAAGGTTGTGAAGGAGGTATCCCTCATTTTGCTATTGATGCACTCACAAAAAATGGTGTCCCAGCCGATTCTAAATGTTTGGTGTGTAGTCCAGGTGACTCAGGTGGAAGTAATGGTACTGGGGTACAGCGTAGTGGTGGAGTAGTCAATCCAAATAATGCTAGTACTTGTAATACTGGTGGAAATGTATACGCAGCGACCAACTATACATGGTGGCAAACTGGTTGTGATGGAAATACATCCTGTAGTTTGGCAGCAGCATCTACGTGTCCTTGTGCAGAAGTAAATGCACAAATGAAACAATTGCATGACAATGTGAGCAGTCCATTTAATGTTAAATATAAAACTATAGGTGAAGCTCATAACTATACAGTTCACGGGAAGAATAATGAATTACATACTGTAGATTTATGGCCTAATATTCCTCAAGAGGTTATTACAAAAAATGTTATCCGAATGAAGAAGGCAATTTATTATGAAGGACCGATCACAATTGGCTATCGTGTCACTCAGGATTTTTATACTTTTTGGCCAACTTCTGCAGTAGATAATTATTACAAATATGATGGTCGATCTCCTATGACTGGTGGTCACGCTGTAGTTATAGTTGGCTGGAAGAAAATGGCTGATGGTACTCCAGTCTGGATTGTTAAAAATAGTTGGGGCGCCAATGGAGGATATGGGTTCCCGGACGGTCCCAAATGGAATAATCCAGTAACTGGAAAATCACAAATAAAGTACCTAGGAGGTTTTTGGAATCACATTATGGGTATCAATGATTCCTTTATTGAATCTAATGCATCAGGTGCACATCCTAATTTGCATATCCCAGAAATTAATAAATACATTGATGAAACTATTCCACCTAACTGGAACAAGATTATGACTTTACGTGATGTATACCTCAAAACTGCCGAAAGTAAAGGAAAACCACCCGTTACTCCGCCAGTGACCCCGATACCACTCCCCGTTACTCCTATACCACCACCTGTGACTCCGATACCACTGCCGCCAGTAACTCCGATACCAGCTGAAGAACCTGGCTATACTCCTATTGTACTATCTAGTGATAAATTTAATGTCGTCAACCTCACTCCTGATAATATTACTCCACAAGCGTTGGAAGAGTTCTTTTCTAGGCCTGACAGTATGTATATGGTCGGTGCTAACGATACTGAAACTGTTAATACTATTATGTCGTTACTCCCAATTGATAAAGACAGACTATCTGAAAATGACATCCAAAAATTATCACGTGATATTCAAAAGAATATTAAAGGATATATTCTCATCGCTGCAAAAGGTGATACTAATAATTATTATTATATGGATGGAGACCCCGTTGACTGGGCGAGCCTTTTTAATAAGGATTACGCTAATCGCGCCGCTACAATAAAGAAATTTGTCGATGATATTTATAGCAAGTTTCAGGGTTTACGATTGCAAGCACCAGTAGTACAACTAAGTAAAATAAAGGACTTGCAGTCCTTTAAAACCTCACGCCTTTGGCACTAAGAAGTACTGTCAGGTTGGCACCTGTTCAACATTTTAATTTAAAGATATAAATTTTAATTTAATTACAATGACACGGAAAAAGTGTACTAGCTGCAAGGTCGAACTCAATAGAACTGAATTTAAACCAAAACGGGATGGAACTCTTACAAAAATGTGTATACAATGCCTAGATAAAGCCACAGAAACTCGTGAGAAAAGTAAATGTGTACATGGCAAGCACCATGGTTATTGTAAAGAATGCCATAGTAGCCAATTTTGCGAACACGATCGGAGAAGAACAACGTGTAAGGAATGTAAAGGCGGAAGTATTTGTGAGCATGCCAAAAGAAGAGATCACTGCAAAATATGTAGTCCTAGATCTTTTTGCGTACATGGTACCCAAATAGCACAGTGTACTAAATGTGGTGGGGTGTCAGTTTGTAAGCACAATCGAGTCCGTTCACGTTGTAAGATCTGCAAAGGTGGTAGTGTCTGTGAACATGATAAAATAAGATGTGTCTGTGTTCTTTGCGATGGAGGTCATATCTGCGAACATAAAAAGAATAGATCAGCATGTAATATATGCGATCCAGCCACTTACTTGACACGACAAGTAAGACATCACGTTTGGTATGCTCTTAAAAATAATAAGAAGTACTCCACGACTGACTATTTAGGTTGTGATATTGCTACATATAGACAGTATATCGAAGAGCAATTCACTGATGAGATGTCCTGGGATAACTATGGAGTATGGCATATTGACCACATCACACCAATTAAATATGGTGATCCGACTATAGACGAAGTTGCTAACCGGTTGCACTATACTAACACACAACCTATGTGGGGTTCTGATAATATCTCAAAAGGAAATAGATCTATCGGATAAAGGACCTCGTGGAACCTTATAAAAAACTTGCCAGAGGCTGGCTAGATTTTAAAAGAGTTCACTCTTTTAAAAAATAATAAAGTCTTGGCTTTATTATAATATGAGTATACGTGAAGGACTAGGATACACCCTAAAAGCTTATGATCCCTGCTTTTCATATAACCAGGATCGTTTTTGTTGCAGCGACAGAGGTTACAAGTTCCGTGAAAACGTCTTGTTAAGCGAATGCCCGCTGACAAAAACTAACGACTACAGTGCTCCACGCAATTACGACCCATATGATAAACGCCCCTTGTGGCTACAACAGACCGGACTAGTAGATCCAGATCCCTATACATTTACACCACAAGACCGCTGGAACATATGGTGTGGTCGTATGCCATGTTCAGTAGACCAAACAGGTGTACCATGCCAAAAGACTCAGCCAACATGTGTCAATCCTGCTGACTGCAGCGGAAGAAATGTTTGTGGTGGACGTAAATAAAAATCGGTGGAACGTATAGCTATAGGAATTCCAAGAACTAAACCAAATTCTTTTATATTTATATCTAAAAGAATTTATAACAAATAGTACTACCAAAAATACCCAAACATACCCAAACATGTCCAAAAATGTGTTGCTTATATAAAGTATTGGTCATATTTAATGAATTACGCTATTACTGATCTCACTAGTTTTTCCAAGCAAGATCTTCTTACTTTAGCTAACTATTACAACTTGTCTTTGTCTGGAAATAAAAGTAAATTGGCTAGGACCATTGCTACACAACTGTACGCTGGCTCTCCTACGGAATTCCGGATGCACGTTCCTGTGCGTAGTCATAAAATTGGGTATATGCCTAATGACGATTTAATAGCAGCAGTAAAATCAAATAATTTAGAATTGGTGAAAGAGTTGGTATCTCTTGAAAACATTAATCTGGATCTACAGGACAAAGGTGGAAATACTGCATTAATGTGGGCTGTTGATCGTGAAAATTATGATATTGTAAAGTTATTAGTAGACAACAATGCCAATCTGGATCTACAGAACAAAAATGAAGATACTGCATTAATGATGGCTGTTTTCATCAACAATTTTGATATTGTAAAGCTGTTAGTAGACAATAATGCTAATCTGGATATACAGAAAAAATATGGAAATACTGCATTAATGTTGGCTGTTTTCATCAACAATTTTGATATTGTAAAGCTGTTAGTAGACAATAATGCTAATCTGGATCTACAAAAAGATGGAAATACTGCACTGGATATAGCTAAGAAAAAAAACCTCCCACTTATTATTAAATTACTACGACCTAAGCTACCATTTAACCCTCAGTGGTACCAAACCTGTTCTGATGATCTTGATATTATTACTCAAGAATCCTGGACAGATCTTGCCAAAGAACAAGAACCTGACGATCCAGTTACGATTCGCTTTCCCGCTGGTCCTGGACAGCCAGAACGGGTCGAATGTGGAGCAAGAGAGAATTTTATTCAAATGTGGAAAACTGCTCCTACAATGGTACCGTGGGTCCCCAATCCGGATAGCGGGGAATCACGTCTTTTATCTGGCGAACCTCTAGTAGATAATTCCGGACATGGAGCAATACCAATATCAGGACCAAAGTTTTGGAAGATAACTTTATATCATTACATAATGAACCCAGAGTTGCTAGAAGAAGGATACAGTAATTATATAGCCGAGAAATTGGTAAATAAAAAATTACGCTATGGAAACAAAAAGGGAACGTTTGGGGAATCAGAGACACATGGACAACACAAAACGTACATATACAAATTAAAAGTGATGGAATGAATTATATTAATGACAACCATTTTCAGCTCCACAAGCTCAACCCAAATTCTTTTATATTTATATCTAAAAGAATTTATAACAAATAGTAGCTATGTTAACAACTAAAAATACACAAAAATGTATCGCTTGTTTTGAAGATACTACTAGTGTAACTAAATGTTGTCAAGCCCCAATATGCAAAAATTGTTACTGGGAATGGCTCAAACATAAACGTCAATGTATGCATTGCAAGGAAGACCAATGTGATTTTGATACTTGGGTTAAAGAACATCGTGTAGAACCAGAATTTGAATCCCACGAATTTATTCACAACCTTCACCAAGAAAATGATACGTTTACATATGCACAAAGTTTTGATGCACAAACTTTACTACAACTAATGCAACAAATACTACCCAACTCATCTACGTATATGATGAATCCTAGTGAGCTGCCTCCACCAGATCAACCTTTTGAACTGCAGTATGGCTTTACATTGACTCCTACAGATACCCAGGGAAATCCAA
>SDBT01003708.1_pt1 | contig 26274 bp, 62 predicted proteins | sample 2277101 | NCBI WGS metagenome assembly SDBT01 (sample SAMN10404973, study PRJNA504765) | marine sediment metagenome | isolation source: marine sediment core GS10_PC15, 103 cmbsf | place: Arctic Ocean: Southern Knipovich Ridge | collected 2010 | reverse complement strand
ATTTAAGATATAACCTATTTTCTTAATTAAGAGGTAAGACTAATTAACCTACACTAATTTTGTATTCTTAATTTTGAATTTTCCTCTATAATTTCCATCGCTTTAAAAAAACAGTTCATAATTAAAAATGAGTTCTCCTTATAAACCTTATTAGTTGGTGTGTCTAATGATTTTACATAAGTTTTAATATCCTGAATATTTTTATCGTCTATTTCATCCATATCTCTAATATTACAGATTAATTAGAATCTCTATCTACGGTTAGACATAAATGAAACGTAGCGTCTTTATTGGCTTCTGCTTTTACCGTTTCAAGGTATTTTTCCCTAACAAGTTGCATAGCTTCCCCAAATGCCCCTTTAACTGTTCTGTTTTTTCTACATTCTTTAGTTATCCGAATGTTTGTTACTTGTAATCCTTTTGCTGTTATCATAGTCTATAATATTTACAGATAAATTGTACTGTTGCATCTAATACACTCGTATGGTTTGTCCACATTTACCAATGGTGTTTTACATTGGCAATAATCTTCTGCTAATTCTTCCATAAATTCTAATTCTTCTTTTGTTATCATAATTACAACTCTTTTTTTGTATTTAATTTTCTTTTACTAAATCCACTAAAAGCATTGTAGTTTTCGGAATACCACTGCTTTTTATTGCAACACTCACATTCATATTGATAAAATTTACTATTACCATAAACAAAATCCGTTATCAAATCTTCGCTTTTATCTCTTTTATGTTTAGATATCGTCTTGCTTTCAAAACTCCATTTATGAAAACCTAAAAAACAAAGCAACTTTCTCATATTCTACAGTATTAAAAGATTAAAGCACCTACTACAAATGCTATTATTATTAAAATAATAAATGCTGCTATTATCGTTTTTTTGAATCCTTTAAAATTTAGTCCTTCCATAATATTTAATTTTAATTGTTAATATTTAAAGTAGACACGATACCTAAAGCTATCCGTTTATACTTTCTACTGGTACATCTTTCCATACATGAGTACCTTCTTTTACATCAATCCACTTTTGTTGTAAATTTCCGTGCAACCATCTTAATTCATTTGTGAGTGTTAATTCCATCTTATTTTATTTTTAAATTAATATTTGTTCTCTAAAAAGTGTTCTAATAATGTGTGTAAATCTATATTTGGTTTAGTTTTTGAAACCATAAACGGATTAGGTTCTACTAAATCATAATCCTTTAAATATTCTTCTATTTTGCTCATAATTTTTAGTTTTAAATTCTACAGATTAAATAGATTCAAGTACACTAATATTTTCTGCTTGAAATTTAGCGTGAGTTTCAGATTCTATTTTTTTAGACATATAATTTTCAATAAGAAATTTTTTAACATTGTTTAAAATTTCTTTTTGTTCAGTTGCAGAATATTCTTGATGATTTAGCATTTCAACAATTTTTTCAGATATATCTCTATTATCTCTTTTTGCCATTGGTTCGTTTTGATAGTCCATTTTATATTTATTTTTAGTTAATATTCTTTTTACTACAGTAATTTTAGATTAGTTAATTTTTTAATAGCATTCTTTTGGTTTAAAGAAGATAGATAAAAGCAATTTTCATTTACAATTACTTTTTTACGTTTTTTCATCTTTTTTAAATCTGCGTTATAATGAATATCTAAATTCTCAAATTCAGCTTCTTTTAATTTTTTGGTAATTTTATTAAATTCATACAAAATATGTCCTCGATGTGGTTTAATAGAACCTAAATATTTATGCTCATATTCCTGTTGCTTTTGTGAAACAATAGAAACCTTGTCTTTTATTTGTGGTTTTAATTCAAGCATCCTACTGTTATTTAAGTCCATTCTCCTGTTAACACATCTGCATCACCATTTAGGTAATCTTCATTTGATGGATGCCTAACAACATGTGGTTTATAATCCTTATCTTCTACATCCCACCCGCATTTTGAGCAACATTGAAAATCACAATCTATCTCATCATAATCTCTTTGACAGCTCGGACATGAAGTACAAGGCTCATTCTCTAAAAGGTCGTTTTCGTAATCTTCCATGATACCTACAGTTTTAAAATAATGTTGTTTGTTCAATATTTTGATTAATAATAATATCCATTGCACAGTTTAGAATATATAATCCTGTTTCTGGCTCAACACAATTATTTAACATCTTTGATCTTTTAGTCTTTGTTAAAGTATGTTTTGAAAAATCAAAACCAAATTTTTTACTTTTATCTTCTATGATTTCATCGTTTGTTTTTCTTATAATATCTCGTGGAGTTTCTTTAAAGTTGCCTATATTAAAGTTTGCCCAATAATAATGATTGCCTAATTTTTTTGGAACTACTAAAGGGTCATAGTATGTTATTACATTTTCAACGCAGTATTTGCCTTTAAAAAAATGCTTTAAAAAAATTATTTGTTGGTACAAGGCCATGTCTGGAAACTTAAATTTTTTACCTTCTTGTACAGCACATAACAATCTCATTCTGCTATGTGTCGGACAAGGTGGCGAACTCCATATAAAATCGTATTCCCTAAAGTGTTGTAATAAATAATCGTGAGCATCGCCAATTATAACTTTATCATTTGGGTAAAAATCTTGATATACTTGTGCGGTAATCTTGTCATATTCAACCGCTGTAATATCGTGGTCGTTACCCCATAATTTGCGGTTTCCTCCAATTCCTGCGTATAGGTTAAGTATCTTCATTTACTACAGTAATTTTGACGTTTCAATTTCAAAGTCAATCCTTAATCTTGACTCTTGACTTTCCATTATTAATTCAACCTCTCCGTTTTCTTCATTGAGATTTATAATTAATGGTTGGTGCTTCAAATTTTTGCAATGACGATTAATCATCTTGCTAACTTCTTTTGCTTTATCGCTGTTAATTATAAATTTCATTTTTAGTCATTTTTAGTACAGTTAAATGTTTCCGTTTAAATAATTGTCAACTGTTGTAATAGACCAAACAATAATATTCTTACCACATCTAGTACATTTCTTTTTTCTTGTCTGTTCAATTAGATAAACATTTACCTTGTGTCCGAACAGCCAACATTTTAATTTTTTCATAATATTCGTTATTTACAGTTTTAAAAAATGCTTATTAATCTTTGAAACCAATTCAATTTTTTAATATCGCACTTGTGCCATATTTCAAGTGGTATGTAAAGGGCTAAATAATTATAAGCTTCTCGCATTGTTTCGAAATATAATGTTTTTTTATGTGGCTCTTTAAGCCTAACTCTCATAATTTTATCATTCATAATAACCCTACTTAAGTTAATAGTATTTTGAATTAGTTTCTTATATTATATGTGTCCTAATTACAAATTTAATTATTTTTATTTGTTTTTATATTTTACTGTTGCTATTTTTACCCAACGCCAATATAAATTCCATCGTACACAACCGACATCACGCTTAAATCTTATTCCCGCTAATTGTAATTGATACAATGCTCCAGAATGGGTATCTGAAGCTGCAATGAATCTTTCTTCTCGATTTAATAATGGTCTTTTCATTGTTTTAGTAGTTTGTTTTTGTGGGCGTTAAACCCTTGTACATATCCATTATTTATTCCGTGCCAATACGCACAAAGTCTATCCTGTGAATCTGCATATTTCTCCGCTTGTTTTTTAATATCTTCATCACTTATAGCATTAACTCTGCTTTGGTGTTCTTGGTCTGCGAATTTTTCCAAATATGTAATAACCCCTTTATGTGTCAAAGGACTTGCTTCGGTCATTTTTAAATCTTTATTATAACATAAAATCTTTTTATAATATTCTTCTGCTTTACTCATAATTTAGTTATTTTGATAATATTAAACAAACTCTATAACGATTGTCTTTGAACTTTTTAATAGTCGCCGCAATGTATTTCCAGTCGTCTTTTAATATTGATTCATTGTGACGATCGCTCTTTGTGTAAGCTCGTAAAAACTTAGTGTAACCGGCCTGAACGTTCTCAGATATTTTATTGTAATCTTTGTCAAGATATATCTGAGCATGTAAAGGGAACCCGAAATGAAGCTCTTTATCCGGCGTGTTGTGATCTTCCCACCATTGAACACGACCTTGAGATAATCGTTTCATTTTATCGTCAAACAACAAAACAGATTTATTGTTTTCAAACCTATAGCCGTTCACCGCGATCACTAGATCATAATCTTGCTGGGTCCAGTCAATAGGTAGATTCAATTTTATTTCGTCTTTAACCGCCTTTTTCTTTTTTCTAAATAATCTACATATAAAACTCATAATAATTTCAATTTAATTGCTTGGTCAATTAATATATATACATTGTTTCCGGTATATAAATCTAATTTACTATAAATTCTTTTAACATAAGTCGAAACTGTTTTCTCATTAATCTTTAAAGTTTTTGCTATCAATTTGTTTTTGAATCCTAATTTAATACATCTTAAAACTTGTTTTTCTCGTTTTGATAATTTTTTCATTGTATGTATATTTATGATATTCCTAATTTTTTCTTTATTGCTCTAAGTTGTTGGCTCATTCTAACATCGCCTTCCATATTTGGAAAATGGTCATTTAAAACTTTGATAATATAATACATATTTAGAATGATTGAAAAGTATTGAGTAAATAATTTATATGAATAACGGTCTTTTTTGAATTTATCGATTATTGAATCCAGCCGTTTATCGAACTTCATTAATTGCCATGCTAGTTGATCGTCGTCTAGTGCTTCAAAATCAACAATACGAAACTTTACAATTTTAGTTGGTAAATCTTTATTCATCTCTTCTAATGTTTATAACCTTATAACGGAATATTCGTTTTATTCTAGGTCGTTTACGTCTTGTGACATAAATTGGTTTTATAACTTCTTGACTTAATAAATAATCGTCAATTTTTGATTTATTTGTCATATCCAGTAATTTATTACGGCTTTCCATTTCTCGTCAACCGTATCGAAAAACGTACTTATGTTAACAATTACATAGTCGTCTTCGTTTTTTTCAATATACGTTGGTAGCAATTTAACAATAAGTTCATATCTATCTACGCTCTCAATAATATCTATTTTCATTTTTGCTTTTGCCATAATCTAATCTATTGTGATTGTCTCTTCATAAGAAAACGTATAACTATCTTTTGTTAATAACTCTTTCGCTATTTTCATAACAACGTCTATTCCTGTCCAAGATGTTTCATAGTATTTATATTTAATGTAAAAACCACTGGGCACAATGCTTTCAATATTTTTGTTTTTTAATCTTCTAGTTAGCGCCCTATAAAATGGACAATTCCAGCAGTCTTGAAATTGAATTCTAAACTCTTCAGACTGAATGTCGAAAGTTTCAAAGTCGGATTTAATAAATTTTACTGTTCTTAGTTTCATGTGTTTATATGTTTAAGTAAATGTATCCTTTTGGAAAATACTTAAGTTGATCGTTTTCTTTCCATTGTTCGTCCTGATAGCTTGTAAAAAATTTATCACCGAAATGCAAAAATGCTTTTTCTCGACCCTCCTTATAGTTTTTTGAATTATAAACTGCGACTGTATCGCAATCTAATGTTTTGCCGTCTACTCTATGAGTGTGCACTTGTCCGAATGTTACGTAATGTTTTGCCATAATTCTTTTTTTGATTTAACGCTCCCGTTTAATATCGCGAGTTCAATGAACTCATCTAATGTGCTGCCCAATTGACAAGAGGTTCCTTGCTTCTCTACACGCTCTAAGCGGTGTTTTAAGCCCTTGTAATTGATAACTCCATACTCCTTAAGATAATATACTTTAAACTCTTTAAGAGCCATAGGGCTTGTTATAGGAGCCTCTACTACGGAGCTCCATTCAAAGTACTTTCCTTTTAGTTTACAGATATATCTAGGCATTACTTTAATTTAATTTCTTTATCCCAATTGTTAAAAACTAATTTTGATATAAAACATATTATTATCGTTAATGAAATAGTCCAAGAGAATATAACAAAGACGCCTATAAAACTAATTCCAGCATCCTTGTCTATAATCTTCAAAGTTAAGCCCCATTGAAAGATTGGAAATACAATTCCGAAGACTATATATAGTATTAATAATAATTTAAAAATGTGTTTTACTTTAAGTGTTTTCATGGTTAGGTTTTTAAAACATTTCGTCTAATTCTGCTGGTGTATTCCCACACGCTAAACGTGTATTCCAAACATCAAGTTCGGTTTCTATTCGTCCAAAATATGTTGCTTGAAGCCCTTTTGGTAGCGTTTGTAAAAACAATGTAGCCTCTTCGGCCTTTGCTTTTTCAGTTACTCTGTAATCAATCTGCGATGGCAAAGTTTCGTAAGTTATAATGTCGCTAATTGCTTTTTCAACTTTTTGTTTAATTGTGTTTTCTGAAGTTTTCATAATGTTATCGTTTGTATTGATATGGCTAATATATAAAAAATTATTTATATAAAAAAGTTTTTAGCGATTATAATTAAAATAATTTAATTTGGTTAGGGTCATACCTCCGGCGTGGTCGTATTCTAATATGGCCATTCGTCGGAAACCCCACCTTGTCCGCATATGCTATAAATTCCGGATATGTATTTACAAGATAAGCACATTCCTTAATTTTCTGTGGCATACGCTTTTCAATACTACCATATGAACCCGCGCTATAACGCTCACAATCTGCCAAAGCCCAATTGTTGATAACCAAGCCCCCTTTCTGCAGCCGTTGAATTGGGCATTTCTTTAGCGATAACGACTTTATTCGGTTTCCCTAATTTCTTAAAAACCTCATGTTGAGTAGTCCTTCTCAATAAATCTTTGCTATTGCCCACATACACCTTTTCGGTGTACCATAATTCATAAACTCCCACCATATTCTTTTTTTAAGATTACCAATATTATGTCTGAGATATTGCCTTTCTTGAATTTATTATCTCCATAATGATCGGCAATCGCTATTTTCGAGAGGCGTTTAAATTCCTTATAATCTGGCAAGTCATAGTAAATTAATGACATCTTGATTTGCGTATCGTCAACCTCTTGCGCCCCGATCCCCCAATCCGTATCACCAAAAAGACTTAATTCATTACTCATGGGCAACTGACTTTCCGGCTCGGTGTTTATTTTTGGCTGTTCGTTTTCAAGTTCTAATTTTAATTCATCGTTATTCATAATTTTTTACCTCCGTGTAATTTACTTAACTGGTATTTCATTGATAATTCGCCGTTGTTTTCTAGTTCTAAATTGTGTGCATGACAACAAGGAGCCCAGAATCGTTCATCAATTAATAAGGGAATATCATTTACTCTAGCCCAATAATCTCCGAAACCTTTACGACCTTTACGGTGTTCGACCGTAGTTGCTCGAGCGCCACAACCACCAATAAAACAAATCATGTTTTCGGGTTTCAATAAAAACACTCTACGCAACTTATTATATTGCCGTGTAAGTTTAGCAAGTTTTTTAGATACTTTGCGAATAGGTTTTCGCTTTCTAGTAGGCACTTTCTCAATAGGTTTAAATTTCTTATTCTCGAAGTATTGAGAGTAAGCACATGAACGGCTACAAAACCGTTCGGTCGTCCGATATCTTAATTCAAATCTATTTCCACAATAAATACAGTCTCTTGTCATATCATAAAAAGCCGCCCGCGTGGGCGGCTTTGTTTTAATGTTAGAATAATGCAATTAAGCTGATGCTACTTCTTGATGGTCTTGGTCAAAAAGTGTTTGCTCGCTGCTTTTGTTTTCGAATATACATTTGTATAATTCTATTTGAATAAGTCCAACGAGGTTTTCTACATTGGATTCAAAACCTAGTTTGTCAGAACTAAAAATCACGCGCGGTGAATTTAAAGCCGTAAAGCCGTCCATTCTGTTCTTTAATTTAGCTGTTATGATAACGCCCCGTAACTGGTCTTCCCCGCTTATGCTGATGCCAGTAATAACAACCTTGTCACACAAGGCTTTGTGTTGCTCTTCAGCTTTTTTCTTTTGATCACCTTTCAAGTATTTAACATCATGATCGTATTGATCCGTTAAACAAAGCGATTTCATCAAATACGGTTTCAAGTCATCCCTAAACGAAATAAGGTCTGGGTGGGGAATGTAAGGCGCTTTTGTTGTGTGCTGAATAACCCGAGGTTCATCATTCACAATCTTGTTTTCTTCAAATTCGCATTCAATCGAACTATCTAGAATTCTTGCTTTTTTAAGCGTAAAGTTATCCAACTTCATCGCTACTAATTTACTCATAGTTAAAATATTTAATTAAACAATTATTGAAATGTACTACTGTCTTTGATTCCATTATGGAATGTATATTGTTTTTCTGTCATGTCTTCGTCTTTAAAATCTTCGTTCGGATAAGGTATAGCCCAATCAAGGTTCTGAATTGTCCATATAATACAGCATTCACAATATTCCCGCATCATTTTTTGACTTACTGCGGTGTCATGTTTTTTTAATGTATGTATTGTTTTTTCAAACACGCCTGTATCTTCGTTTAATGTTTCATAATATAAGTATTTATTCCTAAACTCATAATCGATATCTGAAATACTTTTTAACACTCCGCTGGCTTTCCATGCTAGTTGTATCTCTTTTAATATCACTCCGTAATAATAACCACGTTGAGAGTCTTTAAATCTAAAAAAGCGCTCTCTAAACACAATCTCGATGCTAGTTTTTCTAAAGTCATCGCTAACACGTTTTAGAGTTGTTTCCTTGTTATAAACAGATATGTTACCATCTGCATCGACGTGCCCGTAAGTAATAAATTCTTTTATCATTTATTATAATTTGGGTTGCTGTATTCTTGGTTTCCTTTACGCTTAATCCAGTGTTTGTCTTCTGGGTCACCAGTAACATCTTCATGTGATACTTGCCAATTAAATAGGGCTACAATGGCTCTGGGTATGTCTTTATGGGCGTAACAATATCTATCTTCATATCCACATTTATCTAGATTAACAACTAGCCCAACAGTATAAATAAATGGAAATATTGCGCAAATGCCCTTACCTTTAACATAGCATATTGACTTATACCCTTCCTCTTCTAGTATTTTTAAAAGTTTTTTATCTATTTCCATAATTTAAGAATCATAAGCATATCCGCCCGGTTGACAATCCCAATCTGGTTCATTACTACAAGAGTAATCGCAATTTGAACATTCTGTATCTAGCCAATAAATACCGTTTTGACTCTCTTCGTGATCTTGAAGTTCAGAACCGCATTGAGGGCAATCTCCCAGCGTTGAAATAATCACGAATTTGTTTACTATGTCAAGTAAATATTGTTCTTTAGAGTTGAATATCTCAGTAATGGCTGCTTGAGCGCAATGATGGTCATAAACATCCATTATTCTAAACCCAGCTTCGCTTTGATCTCCGCCTAGTGCTTCGTATTCAATAAAAGTATCAATAATTAATACCTTTAATTTCTCGTCACTTAAATCAAATTGTTGAGCTAATTGAGTAAGCTCTTGAGTTTCTTGAATTGTTAAATTGTTCATATCGTTTGTATTTTAGATTTCAAATGTATAAAAAATATTTGATATAAAAAAGTATTTATATATTTAATTCTCCTTGAACATCTTCTTTAACTCCATAAATACGAATAATCATTTTATGTTCACCATAATAATATTTAACTCGTAGTTCGTCAATAAACTTTACGGTGTCGTCCCTAATTACATATAAACTCTTTATTTTATTGCCTTTGTTTTGAGCATTAATAAGTTGTTTATTGCTTGGCGTTTTCAATAAATCTTGAACAAATTTAATCCAAAAAAAACCTTTATTATCTAAATCCCATGTCGTTTCCATTCTATAATAATCAAGATGAATTCTACAACGAGTTAATTTTGGTAAGCCTTGTAATTGCCAGAACAAAAATTCTTTACAAAAATTAATTATTTTATACCCTACCATATAATGAACTGCGTTGTTGCCGAAAAATAGATTTTCAGTCAAATAATATGTATCGACTTTTAGCTTATTTGTGTTTTCATCGATCTTGTTTTTTGCTCTTACGATATATTTAGTAGGCGGGTCCATGATTGTAAACTCTTTTATTAAGTCCATCATATCGTTCTTAATTTTAGTTGTGATTTAATTTTATCGTACCAATGATCGATTGTAAGTTGCAATTTATCGCTTGAGGTGTTGTGTCTTAATAATTTACCCTTACCAATTACTTTTGAATAACGTTTAATTTGTCCGTTATTATCGACTTCAATATACCATGAATCTTTATTAAAAACGATAGTGCCTTTCACTTTTACGTCGTTATTTTGATAAACGGCATAAACTCTAACTCCATGTTTTAAAATAAAAGATTGTTTATTCAGTTCTCTCATGAAATTCGATTTGAGATTTTAATTGCTCCAGTTCTTTTTGATGTTCATCAAGCTCTTTGAGGGCTATTGTCATTTGTTTTTTAGCTATAATAGACTCTGCGATTGCCGTCTTTGCAAGTGAATGCTGGTTTTGACCGTATAGGTTAATTCTAAAAAGAGCTTTTGTCATTTGAACCAATACTGTTTTTTGATCTTCCGATTTACTTTTATTTGACCATTCATTAAATTTATTTATAATAATATCAAAGTCATTCATAAATTGAAGTTTTAGAAGCGAGTCGCCTTCGAGTGCAACTTCATACGCTCGGGCTTTATCAGAATCAAATTTATTCCATAAATCTGCTTGTAATCTTTCTGTGCTTTTGTGTAATTCTTTATTTTTCATAATTTAAAATGGTACATCGTTGTCGTTGTCGTCGTCCTTATAAGGTAAGCTTTGTTGAGATAAATCTTGAACTTTATCGCTCATGGGTTCAAAATATTCTTTCGTTGCATAATGCTCATTATCTCCATCTTTCCAGTAGTATCTAAATTTATCTAAATCGAAATATAATGTACTATGCCCTTCTTCGCCGATTGAACGAGGTTTAATTTTATTCCAGTAAATTTCTACTCTATTCCACTCTTCAAATTCTCGATGAACTGTTACCATATTACGGCCATTATTATACCACTCTGTCCCTCCTTTTGAATCATAAGGACTCGGGGCTTTGCGTTTTCCTTTTGCATCTTTCTCGGTTTTTAATGGATGAATTATTTGATGTAAATGTAAAGTATATTTTTCCGCAATTGCATTTCGATAACTTAATACGTCCTCAAGATATTTATCATCGCGAGTAAATTTACTAGTGTCATGTCTCATGTCCTTCCATGAATCAATACTAGCGGTATGAAGTCCTACTGTTTGTTTAATTTCAACAGCTAAGTCCCAGAACTCATAAGGCGTCATTTTAGCCTTCTCATCTTCTTTAATAAGTATGATGAAATTATGTAATAGAGGATCCAATGCCGCACTAATTTCGAAGTCTGTTATATGATTTTCGAATCGTTTATCGAATGTTTTACCGGTTTGTTTAAATAATAAGTCAGCTAGAATTTCATTCTCATTACCTACGTCTGGAAAATAAATCAAGTGTTTCCAATCGTAATATTCAGCCGTTGTTATTAAGAATTCCATTAGTACTTGAGTTTTACCTGAATTACTTACAAGTATTTTATCTGTATTTGTAGCAATGTAGAAGTTATGATTATCTTCGACGCTTATGTCATAAACAATGTTCTCTGAAATTATTTCAAAACTTTCAACGTCTTGAATATTTATAATAGATGCTTCCATGTTTTGTTTGTTACTATGTTTTTAATACATCCAAAAGTTACATTATATTGTTGTGCTAATTCCCTTTTTGTTAGTTCCCCTTTTCTGTAGAGCTTTTTTCTAAATGGATAACGAGCCCTTATTTCTAACACTTCTTTTTCGGTTATTGTCGCGGCAGGATTATTTTCCCCCATAACACTTCTTAAGTTACATTTAGAGTGATGGGCATTTTCTTTAATAGTAACCCATTCTAAATTGGTTACTATGTTGTTAGACCTAATATAATCAATGTGATTAATGCACGGCTTATTTTCTGGATTTTCAATATAAACTTGACCTATAATACGATGAACTTTTATAGTGTGGAAATGTCCGTCTTTATGTTTTAACATTGTTCTTAAATATCCATTTGCATCATAGGCTGGTTTCATTATCCTTTCAAGCCCATGATTTTTCCAATTAAATGTTTTTATCCTACCATAATTTGATATAAGATAACTAGGGTAATCGGTGTGTGTTCTCCAAATTTCTTTTAACATAATTAGTGATTTTTATTTATAAGTTTAATAATTTCAACAAACCTTTTACCATCAAAGAATTTATGATCTTCAGTACATTTAATAATTGTTCCGTCTTTCATTTTTATCTTAATAACTCTTTTGTATGTTTTATGAAAATTCCAATATGATACTCTTTTGAATTCATTCTTTTTTGTCAATGTGTTAAAGCTAAATACAAAGTCACCTTCCTTAATTTCATTAATTGGAATATTTCCTTTTTTAGTGATAATCAATTGTTCTTTTGTAAAACAACGCGGAAGCCCTAGCCAATCTGTAACGCCCGGAAGTGACATCGTGTAGTTTTTATGAAGATTAGGAAACCCCAGATATTTACCTCTAAGCGCGCCTTGTTTAGCATAATCGTGTAATTGTAAATGAGTATCTGAAGCTTTTACAATTTTAAATCCTTGCGGTATTTTTTTGAGTTTCATTAATAATTTCCGGGTGTATAGTTAGTCGTCTTCTTAACCCGTTTAATCATTCTCATCTTGTTATCTAACAAATCTGTTGTCATGAATTGCTTTATCGTTTTAACCCAGCCTATGTTACTTCTAAGGGTTGGTTTTTGTTGCTTATCATTCCAGTCGCAGACAGCTTCTATGTAAAAATGAACATCTACACCAGAAAATCGCTTTGCTATCTTAGGATGTTCTTTAAACCATTTAACAACATTGTCAAAATCTGTGTAAATTGAATTTTTGAACATGAATGTTTTCGTTCTTTTTGGCGTCAAATTATCAATCACATCTTGAGCGATTGAAACCCATGAATCGTTACCGTGCTTTAAATAAGAAAGTCTTATTTCGTCAGCTAATTTGTATTTGTCTATTTTCATAATATACAGTTATTGGTTATAGATATTGCATTATAGAGTGTAAATCCTCTGTTTCTGTAATTTGACCACTATCAAGCAGTATTCTTTGTAACATTTCAAAAGCTGAATAATAGTTCTGAAACTTATTTTCACATCTTTTCACACTATCTTTTAGTTGTCGATTTTCGTTTTTTAAACTACTCACTTCTTGTTGTAAAGCGTGAAACTGCCAATTATCAACTTTATCATTTAATTTTGATTCTATTTCGTAATTCATAATCTAATTGTTCTTCCGTTTGTTTTAAATTTGCATTAGGAGTTAACTGGTAGAAAAGACCCCCCTTTCCCCCCGTTAAAAAGGAAAGATTTAGGAGGTTTATTAAACTTGCATCAGTGTGTTGAACTGTATAGAAGTTAGACCCGTTAGTTTTACTTCTGCCCCTCGGTATTGTTACCTATATATCAGAAGTCGCTTAATGTATCAAGGAACTACCCCTCTTTTCGACCTACATTGAAACGTGAATGCGTTCCATAAAAAAAGGACTTACCGTTCGGCTAAAGTCGTGACGCCTACTAAGTAAATCCTTTATAGATATTTTCAATATTGTAATGTCACGACTAATCACACGTCAAATATATAAAATTATTTTGAATATTCTATAAAAAGTTTTTTTGCTTTGTCAATATTGGTGCATTTATAGATAATAAAATGCGATTTTCTTTTAAATCTATTCACAAATTTTGTCGTTTCCTTACTGGTAAGCGAACCGTGTCTTAATTCAATATCGCTTAAACGGGTTTGAAATTTATAGAACATGCTGTCATTAATAACATTGGTTAAACTAAAAGGAAATTTCCATTTAATTAAGTACCATAGAACTTGCTGGTGTTGATTTTTTGGTGAATCATAATCTTGTGTTTCGTTTGTATTCATGATTTAATTATTTAAAGGTTAATATTTGTTTTGCTTTATTATTTTCATCATACTCAAATAATGACGTGTAATCCATTACATTATCAATATTATCTAATTCACATAGGTATTTTATAACCGCTTCCAAGCCTTTGAAATAATCTTTCTTGTGCGCCGTGTTATCAAAATCATTAGAATCAAATGGAACGCTATAAGTACCGTGTCCAAAATAAGCTTCTATTTTAGCAATTTCGTGAGGACTATAACCAGATTTTATAATTGTTTTATTTGTCGTTGTAAAACTTTTTATTTTTAAATAAGGCAATGTGTTTCCGCAATTTACGACATTAACCCAATCAGAATTGTTGTCACATATATTACCTACTGCACACCTTTTACAATCACCATAAGTTAATTCTCCGCTATGAAATGCTTTATAAAGTTTTGTAATTGCATTTTCTAATCTTTTTGTAGTTTTCATATTTTTTGTTTTTAAGTTAAATTTATCAATAATAACTATTATATTTAAAAACATATTCTAAATATTCAAAGCCTTTTGCATATCTTATTTTTTCTCCATTTTTAGTGGTTATAATTATAACGTTTTCTTCAATATCAACAAAAGAAACATCTTTTAATTTTAAAACTTTATTATCAGCTTCAATATATCCAATTTTGATAGTATTTAATGCACTTATTAATTTTTGTTTAACATTAAACATTCGATCATTTTCATTATCAGAATAATGACTTATGCCATTTCCTTCAAACTTATTGAATAATTTATTTGCATAAATTTTAGCAGTTGATGTCTTCAACTTTGTACATTTAATACATAATTCCTTAAGCTCTTTCTTTAATTGCCATTTATTTAATCTTATATTGTTTAAATTTTAAATATTCCTAGTTTGTAAAGAGCGTAAACTATATCCGCCTCGTGGTATGCGTCATCTGCTCCGCGATGTTGTTCTATGTAATTATTCTTTCCGATAAAGAAATTGTAAGCCTCTTGGACATTAGGGTTTTTAGTATTGCCTCTTCGATCTCCTATCCTACATATATTTCTTGATAGTTTCATTGGGCAAGCTAGAGGACGAGGTATTCTAAAACCACGACTTGTTAAGAAACCAAAATCAAATGTATTGTTGAATGCTGTAGCCCCTAATTTGTATTCGTCAATAATCATTTGAATCTCTATAAAGAAAGAATTTATAAGTCTGCTATCTAGTATTTCTTTAGTTGTTAACGTTGAATTGTTAACAATCCATGAGTTATCTAGAATCTTTTTTGTTAGCCCTTTCTCGCGCATAACTTCGTCGAATAATATTTTTTTATTCCCTGTGTCAAGATCAAGCTCAACAATTCCAATTTCTACAATTTTACCGCCCGCTTGTAGAAAGCCAGTAGTTTCAATGTCGATTATTAATATTGGTTTCATTGTTTATAGTTTTTGTCGTAGTATTCTCCTGCTGAGTAATATTTACAAGCATAGTCCCTTGTTTGTGTTTGGACTATTGTATTGACAGCATCAATAACCATTTGCCTTTCTTCTGATTTCATCTCATCAAGTTTTTTATTCATTGCATATAAGTTAGGTAATCCTTTGTGAAAGTCTACATAAGAGTTTATCCAATCTTGATATTTTTGTATTGGTGTTTTCATGTCTCTAGTAGCTCGTTTTTAGTCACTTCTTTATTTAGCAGTTCTTTGAGTTTTTTAATGCCTATTTCTAAACCATTTTTAATTTTTTCTTGTTTTATAGGGTCTGGATAAAATCTTTCTATATAAATAGATTGTTTAAAATTAGGGTTATAAGATATAAAGTCCCACCATTTTCTTTTTGATATAAACATACTCATGTTCATTTGCCATATAGTTGAAGAATCAACTTTATCATACCCAGCCAAAAGAGCAAAATGTTTTTCATCATTTCTAGCCTTTATTTCAATGCCACCCTTTCCCTCTTCATTTTCATCAACTAAACCATCTGGGCTACATCCCGAATTATTACAATGTTCTATAAATCCAACCTCAGTAACAACTGTATTACGTTCAAATTCATATTTTATACGAGCCGAATCTTCAAGTTCATTGCCACGATCCATATCTTTTCCTGTATATTTTTCTCTGTTCGGAAGTATGTAATCTAAAACCATCGTTCTAATATAAGTATCTAGCCCTTTACCAGCGTTACCTATTGCTGTTGCGTGGCTTGCAGATAGCTTTAGTTTTTTTAGTTCAAACCATTCATCTGTTCCCTGTAATAAATCTTTATGAATTTTCATATATTAAGAAGTTGCTTCAATTTCTTTACGCTTAACGCTTAATAGGTTTAAAAAAACAGGTTCGTCGGTTACTTTACTTTTGTTTTCTATATAAATATCATTTAACTCTTCTACCGTGCCACAAGCGTCTATATCTTCTTGCAAGTCGTGTGGGGTGTTAACAAGTTCTGTATCGTAGTTTTCGTTATCTAATGTATCAATATTCGTTGTAACATCGTTAAAATGGCGTTTACATGCTCGTTTAATAACACTTTTTAAAGTCATTTCATCAAACCAAGCGTCCCAAATGTTTTTTGTCTTAGCAACATTACGCATTTTATTAATCTCTTTTAAGTTCAAAGTTTCAATAAACTCACCGCGCTTGTTTTTAATAATACAATAACACCCTATTATTACTTTATCATCTTCAAAAGGAGATTTTATATTATGAGTATAAATAACTTTGCCACTTTCTTTTTTAAAACTAAACGTATCTTCTTTGTAAACATTTTGCAAATCAAACAACGTTTCTGGATAAACCTTTAAAAGTTTATTCTTATATGCTTGATAATTATAACTAATCATTACACGTCCTTTAAACTGTATTGTAATAGTAGTCCCGTCAATAAATAAACCATCTAAAGCAACTTTATTATAAAGACTTATAGCTTGCTCTTCTGTAAAGTATTTATACCAAATATTTTTTAATTTTTGGTTTCTGTCTTTTTCAGTCTCAAGCTGCTTTAAATAGCTAATAAATATATTAACTTCATCTGTTTTGTAATCACACAATTTTTCTTTAAGGTTAACTAGATTCATATTATTTAGTTTTAATTAGATTATCGATTGGAACACCTGTTCGGTTTGAAATCTTATCGAGTGTTTCTATAATATTCGGAATTCTACCGAATTGATAATTAAGCATGCTCTGATAAGTAATGCCTAATTCTTTTGCCAGTATTGAACGATTCAATATGTCATTTGGGTTCAATTTGTTGTGCTCTTTAATAGCAGAGTCAACGTCAATGTAATACTCCTTTTCATTGTTTTTCATAATTTAATTATTAATTAATATTTTACTTTCGTAAGATTTATTTGTTATCATTGAATAAAGCGGATAGACTGCTTTCTTGTACTCCGCAGTTGCAACTTCGTTTCCATTGTTTTCAATAATTTCAAGTCCTTTATGAATGAACTTTATAGCGTCGTCAAGAGTTTCTATTAGCGCATAATCAAACTCAATCCAAATATTTATAATTGGAGATGCTGGAAAGATTATTGTTGGTTTGTCAAATGTTGTTTTCATAATTGTTTTTTTAATAATTGTACCTTTTTCATAATTTCAGTAACATCTCTTTTTGTGTTATGCCCTATTACATCATCTGTAATTGGAGTATTATAAGTTAAAGCTCCTTTATAAAGTACAGCCACCTCATAAGGTGAGTTTCCGCTTCCGTAAGCACTATTTCCTGTTATTACACTAACTCCATACCCGTTTTTAAATTCCATTGTTGCTTGTGTATCAAAACCCCAACTATTTGAGTGTTTTGTAAATTTTAAATTAGTAAATGTTTTCATAATGTTTTTCGTTTGTATTAATATTGTGCAATATATAAAAAATTATTTATATAAAAAAGTATTTATACTAATATTTATAAAAAACTTTATATAATAAAAAAAGAGCCACTAATAAAAGCAGCTCCTTATTATCTTCAATACAAACGTGTGTTATGCTTTGTGAAGATGTGCATAACGATGCAAATATAACTATAATTAAATTAAGTTTCTTTACTTGGCGGGGTTAATATGTCTTTCATTGTTTTTAATCCTCTTATTGGCGGATATATGAATGAAAGTATTCCGACAATTTGTTTTCTAAATAAAAATATCGGTATTAAATAAACCCACCACGGAATAACAATCTTCTTAATAAGCTCTTGAATTTGAACCTCAAGCGATTTCTGTGACTTAAGAGTGTTATCGGCTGACGTTTCTTTATTGACCGTTTGTCCTATTTTAAATTCAGCTCTCATTTGTTTTAATTGCTCGTCATACCAAAATCTATAACTATTATCACCGGATGATTTTTGAAGATTAATTCCGCGTAAAGCATTTACAATCCCCTCGTTGACTCTTCGATCATATTCAGAGTCATCAGTCTTAACTTCTGGTATATTAAACGCGGCCTCGTCATCTATTTCTTTATTAATAGTTTCCTTAGATATACTGTCAGATGTTGTCTCTAAAGTTTCTTTTTCTTTTACCGTTGTGGTTTTATCCTTTTTAAGTACTGCACAACTTGTCATGCTTAAAATAATAAGTATAATAATTAATTTTTTCATTTGTTTAGTTTTGGTATTACTGTAACGCCTATTAAAGCGACCCCAGCTCCGAACATAGTTGTCCAGATAGATATATTTACTTTATAATCTGTGAATTGATCTGTTACGGCTAACAACACGGAAACTATGACTAAAACAAATCCAGTCGTTCGTTTTATTCCCGTTTTACCCCCCTTTTCTGGCTTTAATATACTCATGATAATATTATGTTGGCGGTTGAAATAAATATACTTGTGGGTTTTTTTTCTCCCATATAACATCTAAATGCGTCCATGATACTGTGTCTTCAAGTCGTATTTTAAATGGAAATAATTTTGCGTTATTTACAATCCAATCCCGAACCGACTGCGCCGACATCCCTTTTACATCAAAGTCAACAGCTTTGCCGAATAAATGAGCGCTCAAATAAAGTCTATCTCTATACATATAATTCTTAACCATTTGTTGAGCTATCGTTCTTAAGCCTCGTTGCTGGCGTCTTCCAGAATTAACCGTTATCTCGCGATCTAAGCCCTCCCTAATTATTAACAAGGCATATAGTAGTCTATAGTCTAGAAAGCGCCATGCACGCACTCCAAATCGCCTGTAGGTGCGTATTCCGACCAGTTCTTGAATGTCAAAGTATTCTTTGATTCGTTTCCGTACTTCTAGCTCTTCCATTTCTTATGGTATTAATTCTCCTCCTAAATTATCTTCTAAAAAATCAATTAAAGCTGCGTATGTTGCAAAAGGCGTGTCCGTAGAGTCGAGTATTGAAGCCCCTGCTCCAGCCATATTTGCATCAGTAGATGTCGCTTTATCAACTGTAGATGCTACTACAAATCCATTAACAGCCGTGTCCTCGTCATCTGCTGTTATATCTACTTTCGCTCCGACTGCCTCTGCTGAATAATTAGGAACAGAAGTATGCGCTGTAATATTTGCCGCTGTCGCCGTTGCTAATGCATTTTTATCCGCGCCACTTGTTTCTAAACCACTCATTACTTGAATAGAATTAATTAAAATTCCTGTTACCTCGGCATCGTCCAAACCGCCAGTAAGATTAGCCCCTGAAACCGCTAATCTAGTTCCGTCGCTTGAAGAAAGTAATAATGCATTACCAGCTGTGCCACCTAATGTTTCAACAATAGTTACAACACTTGTAGTTGCTGTTGCAGTTACTGAAAGCCCAGAGGTTCCTACTCTTACATCATCATCAATAGAATCCGCTAAATCGGTTGCATCAGCATTATTTGAGCCACTAATATCCCATTCAGTATCATCTGCTTTAGTACCATCAACTGCGGTATAAGTTTTTCCATCAAATACTACTGTGTCGGCTGTAACTCCACCACTAAAACTAGTCGTTACAACAATAGTTGTTCCGCTTGTATTTTCTGTTATTGTAGTATTTCCAGCCGCGCCAAATGTATCATTTACAAATGTTACTTGACCTGTTCCTGCATTAGTGGCTACAATATCTCCAAAAGTCCCGACTCTTGTATCTGCGTTTACCGCTGCGGTTAAATCTGCTCCTGCTTCTTCGTCTCCAGTATCAACTGAAAATTGTGTGTCATTTGCTCTTGGTCCATCAACGCCAGTATATAATAGTGCGTTAATTGTAACAGTATTTCCAGCCACAGCACTTGTTAATTGTATATCTCCACCTGTTGCGAACTCTCCAGCCAGAGCGCCTAATAAAGTGACTGTTCCTGTCGCTTGTGTCGGGCTAACCGTGTCTATTGTTACCGAGCCTTCCGCGGCTACGTCTTCAAATTTATATTCTATCGCGCCTACCTTACCGATCCCTTGGCTACGATAAAGACGAATTGATTCCTCTTCGTCGTTCGCGTTAAACCTTGTCTCTCTATAAGGGTTTCTAATTGGGTTTTCACTTCCTGTTGTTATTTTAAAGAAGTTCCCACTAATTTCAAATTTTGTTGTTGCCATAATTTTTGTTTTTAATTAATTGTATCTTTTAATAATATATCTAGTTTTTCTAAAATCAATCTATTTGTTTGATCTCTACCAGCCCTGGATTCCTCTTTTTTCTTTTCCGTTATAGAGTCTTTTTTAATCTTATCTCTAGCAAAAATATAAAAACTATCAATTCGTTGAGTTTGCTGTTTAAAATATTTAGCTTGTTCTTTTAGAGTGTCTGCATCTGCAATAATCTGTTTTTGGTATTCAAGCGATTCTCTTTTAATAGTTAACGCTTCTTGACCCATAATGTAAACTTCTTTCTCCGATGGCTTCGCGGCATTGTTCTCTAAAGTCTCATTTAAATCGCTAACAGATGGAAAGATTTTTTGCTGTACATCATTCTTCCAAATCTCTTGAGTTATATAATATGCAGTACCGCTCGTTAGTATAGTAACAAAAAGCCCAATTCCTAAATTAGGTTTTATCTTAGCCCATAATGTTTTTTTATTTTTTTCCATTATCTTCTTTTTTTCTCATGTTTTGCTTTCGCTCCTTAGTCTCAAGATAAAAATGTTCGTAAGAGAACCAAATTATTTTTATTACCCAAAAAATTATGAACAACCACAATACGATTCTCTGAAGCGCAGGACTTACATTTAGTGTCTCAGCAATATCAAAGTCTCTTTGCATATCAATAAAAGCTATGCTCGTACCAAAATAACATATAAAAGATATAATAAATTTTATCGTTTTCATTAATAGTATTTCTGCCATAATCTAGTAAAGATGTGAATTAGGCCAAACAACATTGTTACAAATAGCATAGCCATAAACCCCTTAGAGTGCAAATTATATCCTAAACACACTCCAATTAGGTTAATTAATAAATATATAGTCATCCATCCCACGATTACTAATTTTAATGTTTTTGCCGATTTAGCTATCTCTATTAACAAAACATATAAAGAAAATAGAAATAATACTATGGCAATGGCGTACATAGCTATGCGCCATTGTAAAATATAGTCATTCAAATATTTATAAGCATAGAAATAATTAATGAGATTAGACCCAATAATAGTTATTACTATGACATATAAACACGCGTCTTTTAGCCAAGAGAGTTTCATTATTCAGGATCGTCATCTGGGTCCGGTGGTGGTGGCGGTCCCGGCGGTGGCGTTACTCCCTGTTGTTGAGCTTCGTCTTCTTTACCTTTTTTCTTTTTTTTGCCTTTCTCTTCGGCTTCTTTGTTGTTTGACATGATATTTATATTTAAAGTTAATAATTCAATTTATAGTGCGTCATATTCTGTTTTTTCGTCTTGTCTAACATCTGAAACTATTTCAAATGCTCTTGCAATATTATTATTTAAAAAGCCCTCCCATCCATCATCATCCGCCGCTTGAACTGCGCCAATACTTCCTGTTTCTCCGTATAAAGAAACAAGCACGGCTTCCAACGCTTGAAAAGTTCCCTCTCTTACATCAGAAACCTCGTCTACCACATTTAAAAGTCGTTGTAAATATAGTTTTGCTAATGGACTTGCTCCTCCGTCAAATAACTTATAAGAGCCCAATAATGTTTTAGCATATTCCACCGAAGTTTGCTTAACTAAAGCCCTTAAACCATATCCCGAAGGTGGTGCTTCCGTTCCATTTAAAATTGAAATCTGTTCTGTTGTTGTTAATGACATGATATTTATATTTAAAGTTAATATTTATTTTATGATATAACCATAATTCGTCTTGTTACTGCCGCGGCTGGTACATTTAATTTTGTCGTTGTAGCATCAACCCCTGTTCCGACATCAATATCTAAATCCTGATTCCCGTGACTTACTGCTCGTACTCCTGTTACTGCTATTTGTAGTCTATCTCCAGCCGCTACTGTTTTATCAGATGCATTGTCCCAAGTTAGATTCTCTACCGTAGCTGTGCTATGAGTAGTATTAGCCACACTTGCCAAAGTTTCTACTATGGAACCCGCCGAATCTATCCTATTAATTTCTATTCCCCAAGTAACATCTGCACCTAAAGCACTCATATTTATTTGAGCGATATAATCTCCCGCCAACCACGTTGTTAAATTAGGGTCATTATCAATGGCTGTAAAAGTCGTAAATGTACCCGATTGGAGACTACCAATAGTTCCCGCCAATGTACTCGCTGCGGGCTCTGTTCCTGTTAATTGAGTATTAAATTCACTCCCGTCAGTAACATCTGCACTCGCAACCGCATCACCATAATATATATTTCCTGCTGGAAAAGCCATAATTTATTTATTTAAAGTACACCTAATTCTTTTGCTAATTTATCCTTTACCCATATACCCGATTTAATAAAACTCTTCGGAATCCCATCATAAATAATCGAAGCGTCTTCATACTTAATCTTGTCAGCTGTTCCGTCATTATAAAAATGTCTATTCCCTCCTTTGTTTAAGTTGGGTTCGTGGATTGGTTTACCATTTATGTCATTTGATATTGTGTCCTTCCAAAAAGAAACCTTTAAACCTTTGTCTAAAGTTTCTAAAGCATAGAAATCCCAACCACTTATCCCCATTTTACCACCCGCAGGAAGTAGGATTATCAGTTTTATAAACCCTTTTGAGGGTAAATCTTCCCACGAATATTCTTTTGAATTATATATTTTTTTGTCACTATAAACAGCTTTCCAATTCATTTTAATCTTCTGTGTAAATTATCGTTATATGTAATTCTGTTACATCTACTGTCCCGCTAGTCTCAACCCACACAAAACTATCAGCAATTATTGTAGCATCATTAAAACTTGTTACGTCGCTTCCAGTTGTATTAGATGTTGTTGTTGTTCCACCAGTTACCACTTCGGCTCCTGTAGCATTTCTATCGGTTCCATGTCTTATAGTCCAAGTTACTGTTGTTCCGCCAACTCTTACAGCTCTCATTTCTGTAATAGTGATCGCCCTGTTAGTAAAGTACATAGAAATATCCTCAGTATTTGTAGGGCTTTCTATAGTTATAGATTTAGATTTTTCAATGTCATCACTGAATATACTTAAAGGAATCCCCGATATTGTTTCTGCCCAATTCGTTGTTCCCGTTGTACCTACTAATCTGTCAGAGCCTACTAAATCTCCTGATTTTTCAGCCAATTCATCAACTGTTAAAGCGATTGCCGGTGTTGTGCCTCCTGTAGAAGATACACCAACACCGCCAGTTACAGCCGTAACAGCGTCTCCAATATATAAAATATCACCATCAGTTACTGCTGTATTAAATTCAGCCTTTGTTCCTGTAATTCCTACGATTGTTCTAGTAACAAACGCCAAAGTACCCGCGGCATCTTGTAATGTATAGATTCTGTCAGCCGTGTTCGTGTTTAAGAAACTCCCGTTAAAAGTATCTGCAACATTTCGTAATAGTAAAGTTGTGTCAAGAAATGTTTTTGCTCCCGTCACGGTTTGTACACTTGCGAGAACCATGTCTCCACCGCCTGCTGCTAATAAATTAGTATCAGTTCCAGCATCATCTAAATAGTGGAGTTCTGTTCCTGTAACATAAAGTAATCCACCGCTTGCTAACACTCCAGTTGGTATTGTTGTAACGTCGTTTATTCTTAATACTCCTTCACCACTAACAGTTCCACCGAAATCAGCAACTGAACCAAATAACTCCACGTTTGTTGCTGTTCCAGCATCAGAAACTACTAAAACAGATTTTGAATTACTTATTAATGCAACGTTATCTGAACCACTACTACCTAATCCTGAATTGGTATCGTTTTTTCTATTAACATAAGGAACAGTTAAACTTGAACCTCCCGATTGTAATGTTGCTCCACTTGATAAAGTTGATGATATATCTACTGTATAAAACACTGTTGTTCCTATTGTTAAAGAAGATGTACCATTAATAGTAAAATCGTGTATATCTGACGTAGGTACAGTATAAATTAAACCCCCTGTATCTGCTAATATCGAAGCTCCATCAAAGAAATCAACTCCATGTCCTGTAACTTTAAAAGCTATACCAGTATCATCAATGTCTAAAATAGCAACTTCATCAACATTGAATCTAAACAACCCTTTATCGGTTGTTGCAGATACGACTTTTGTAATAAAATCAATTCTATCTAATGTTTGCGCTGCTCCATCGTAAACGGCTTGTATAATTAAAGTTTCAGCAGTTGATGAACCCAACGCTATACTTGGATTACCGTCATTAACAGGTTCGTAAATTGTCATGTCCGAGCCATCCCACAACCAGTTTGAATCTCCTTCTAACGTACCATCGCCTGTCCAAACTGCGACTTCGTTGTTAACTGGAGTGCCAACTTTAGAAACATCACCCGAGCCACTAGGCGTAACCCAAGTTCCGTCGCCACGCCAAAAAGTTGAAGCACTTGCTGAAGTTCCAGAATTAAGGCTGTTTACTTCTACTTGAACTGCTGTTGCTAAAGCTGTTGCGCTTAAAACTTCTGTGCCGTTTATTTTAAATACTTTTCCGGTTGCAACATCTATGTTACCGTCAAATTCAGCATCTTGATTTTCAGTTAAAGTTAATGCGGGATTTAATACTCCAGCAGCTGTGGCTGTTACAAATCTTATTTCTCCAGCGTCATCATCATCTATTCTATCGAAATCTATTTGTGCTATTCTCTTATCGGTTGCAGAAGAAGCTAAATTTCTAACATAAATAGAACTCACCGGTTGATTTGCTCCAGTTATATTTCCAGTTAATACTAAGCCTGATAACTCTCCAGCTACCGAAGATTCAATATGAACTTGTTTATCTAAAAATGAAATATTACTTACAGCTGTTCCCCCAATAATAAAATCAGTACCAGTCCATAAAAAGTTGCCATCGCCCTCAAGCGTTCCATCACCCGTCCAAACACCGACTTCATTATCAACCGGCGTTCCGACTTTCGTTACATCGCCACCGCCTGCGGTTGAGGCTATAGTAACAATCCCGTCGTCCGCATCTCCCGTAGTAGTTAAAGTTATGTTTGTTCCCTCGACTAATTGAACACTTCCGCCACTTGCTGAAAGCGTAACGGTATGTGAAGTCGCATCGGACGTATTTGCGAATGCTTGATCGCCAGTATTTGTTCCACTATTTGTTCCAGTAATGTCACTTAAGAATGCAACAGTTCCAGCAGCATCTTGTAACGTGTACACTCGATCTGCTGTATTCGTATTTAAGAAACTTCCATTAAAAGTATTCGCTACATTTCTAAGCAATAATGTTGTATCCAAGAATGTTTTTGCTCCCGTTACGGTTTGAACATCAGCAAGAACCATATCGCCGCCTCCCACATCTAAGGCTCGCTCAACTATATTACCAGCCGCATCAACAGCTAACAGAAACGTATCTGTGCCAGTTATAGTTCCTCCACCATAATCCGGCGCTTGTAATTTTCCTGTTCCAAAAGCTGTAAAAACAACATCTGAACCAGTACCTTGTAATTGAACATCAAATTGAGAAGATATACTTCCTGTAGAAGCGTCTGTTAATGAAAATTTTAATTGTCCGGCAGAAACAACCCCACTTCCGCTATCGTCTTCTATTTCATAAACAATAGAAGCCCCAATACCATCTACAGCCGTTCCTGTCGTTCTTCTTCTTATTGTTACTATTTGTAAAATAGAAGCTGTATCAGCAGCATCATATTCAAATATACCAGCTCTCTTGCTTGTACTATTTATTCTTGCGTGAATACCATTTTCCTGTGAATCAATAAATAAACCAAAAGAATTTGAACCTCCAGAAGTATTATCAATAGTTATAGCGTTTGAAGTTCCGGTGTACCCAGAGAATAATAATTTATTTGCTCCTTGAGTAATTGTAGTTTCA
>SDBT01003707.1_pt1 | contig 26275 bp, 29 predicted proteins | sample 2277101 | NCBI WGS metagenome assembly SDBT01 (sample SAMN10404973, study PRJNA504765) | marine sediment metagenome | isolation source: marine sediment core GS10_PC15, 103 cmbsf | place: Arctic Ocean: Southern Knipovich Ridge | collected 2010 | reverse complement strand
GTTCGACAGGATGGGGCCGAACCTTCCGAGGAAACTACAGGAGACAGCGAACAGCCAGTTGATGGTGAGGCCGGGGACGCCGGGCTTTCAGCCGATAGGGACGGACACGAAGACTCCGGGCTTCCCAAGTTCGAGGAAGCAGAGGATGTCAGGAAGCCGACAGAGCCGAAGGTAGGCTTAAACGCTGAAATCTTGTCTGCTATGTTGGCCCTTGACCCCCACCAAGCTGAACACTGGGTGATTACTGGGAAACACGCGGGGAAGCCTAAGCTGGGAGCAATCGAAGAAATCTATGGTCAGGCGGGTTTAACCCGGTCAGACCTTGACGCGGTAGCCCCCAATCTAACACGCGAAACGGCGCTTGCTGAACACGCTAGGCAGGAAGCCATAGACATTTAGAGGATTGGTTATGAGAACTCAATATTGGATGATTCCTTACCTGGAAATGCACCTTCCGGTTCTCCTTGCCATAGCCTTGCGTCTGGTGTAGAAGTAGGGTATATTTAATCGTTAACACTCAAACAGGAGAAGAACTATGGCTATTGCAGTTCACTTGGTTCAGCGCACGGTCGATCCGGGCGACGGAACTAGAGACGGAATCGAAAACGTTATCATCGCTATCAATGACGCAACTGAAACCTCAGGGGCGCTTATTCAAGCTGCTGCGGTCGATCAGGTCAATGCCGTGATGGGCGCAGATAAACTCCCAACAGGATACTTTGATACCAATCGTCTGATTGGAATCGGAACCGGAGCTTGGGATGCTGATAACGATATCACTATCATCACAGGTAAGTCACTAGCAGAACTCATCGCTTAGTTGCGGTGAGCCTCGCTTTCATTTTATAGGAGAAAGAACATGGCTGCATCAGGATTGAATGCTGGACGGGCTCCGAAGTCTGTTTCAGGAAACGTAATGGCCGCTGGAAAGTTTGCCGTTGCACAGTCTGCGCAGAATACTCGCGGTCCAAGCATGAGAAAGCCGACCAGTGTATCTGCCGCTAATCCAAAGTCTAGCATCAAGGGATTGACTGGACCGATCAAGGGACCGGACAAAGGCACAGGAGCAGCGTAGTTCCTGCCCTAACACAAACATAGGGAGAGAACTATGAGCAACGAAGGACCTAAACACGGGGAAGGCATTACGAAGGCTATTGGCGTAGCCACTGACGTTGTGCTTATTACGCCGCACGATACTGTGGATAACATCCCAGACGGAACACGGGCATTGCTCGTTGGTACCGGCGGGACTATCAACGTCACCACACTGGCTGGTAACAACCACGACGGTGTTCCTGTACCTACGGGGATTGTACCCTTGTCTCTCAAGCGTATCAGAACTGGGGGAACAGCTACGGATATTTGGGCGTTAGTCTAACATGGTTGACGTTATTATCTCGTGTCCCTCAGAAGAAGCTTTTACCGCACAGATTAAGGATCAGGCATCAAGTCTGATCGCCTTTAGTCCTGTGCAAAGAAATGAACTTGGAGAAGATGTCCTTGGCGACACAATGTTCTTCCGTTCATTTCCCGGTGCGAATGGCCCCCAGCCACTTCCAGCCAGTGCAGCTAGCATTGCTACCTACCGTGTAAAATATCGCACCGTGGACGTAGTGCGCAATCAAGACGGTGAGGTCACCATTCCTGCTCAACACAGCCCAAACACATATTTCTATATCCGTATGACGGAAACCGATTGGGATGCTTTATTGGCATCTACCAACCCCACCGGTCGGTTGAAAGGTGCTGGTGGGGCACAGATTGTATACGCTTACGGATTTGAAGGTGGAGCGACGTGGGGTGACGAACCCGCGAACGGTATCCAGATGGTGTGGGCAAGTGAGTAAAATTCTAGACTATAATTTTGCAGCATTGTCGTCAATGCCTTCTGATATTTCCAGTACGTTGACATCAGCGCGCACGATGTTTAACTCTTTAGGTGTTTTGGTTACACTTTCAGCGGGTGTTGCTCGTCTCGGTTCCCACCAGTTTGACGGCGTAAATTGGGTTAATAACGGTTTGGGGATTTGGAGAGCATATACTAATATATGTTTACAGAGTGAAGCTTTAGGGATTGTTTGGGTAGCTAATACCACGACTCTTTCGTCCTTCACACCAGACACGCCCGACGGAAACGCAACTGCGGAAGATGTTATTCATACGGGTGCGGCAGGAAATATGACCCAAAGTCTTACAATTCCAGATGATACAATCGTAAATATAAGCGCGTTTGTTCGTCAAGGAACTACAGGCAGTCATGACTTTGTAAAGATGGAATGGCGTGATGCGTCTGACAACGATAACGGATTTGAAGCATGGTTTAATATTGATACTGGGGTGGTTGGAACGGCGCAAGCATCTGGGACTGGAACCTTCGTAGCCGGTTCGGCTAAGATAGAAGACATGAGTAACGGTTGGTTTAGAATTTCAGCCACAGGGCAAATCGTAGTTGGTCAAACTGACGGAGAGATTGTTCTAACGAATACGACAGCCGATGCTGTAGACACCGCAGAACAGACCAATTCGGTTGCGTGGTGGGGACTGCAAATAAGCGCATTCCCAATCTCCCTCCCCTACGCCCGCACCGCAGGAGCCGCCGTTGCGGTAACTGCTGATGTCCACTCGCAGTTGGTGAGCACATTAGCTGGTTTCAATCAGACTGCAATGGTTTTGTATTCTGAGTGTCTCCTTCCGGGTACTTTTGGTAGTCAGAACGCTTTGCAAGTTGATGATGGCGGGGGTACAGACCGTATTCTTCTATTTTCGTCTCCGACACAGACGGCTGCTATTGTGTCGATAATCTCGGTGGGTGACGGAGCCGGTAGTGAACTGTCGGGAATTCCGGATGATACACGTTTCATGATGGCGGGTAACTGTGAACTAGATAACTTTTTCGCTTCTTTGGATGGTTCATCTGATCTCTCACCTGATACGTCAGCGACTATGCCTCTTGAAGACGAAGTCACTAACATCCGGTTTGGTGGTGATCATGGGTCTGGGGGAGAACTGAATGGAAATTTGGCGAGGGCTGTAATCTACAATACGGGTCTTCCCGTGGACGAACTGAACTACATCACTGAGTTTGGACCACGCCCTGACGGTGGACATGCAAGATTACGCCTTGACATAGGATTGGGGATTTAAATTATGACCCTTGTAGTTGAAGACGGAACAGGTATCAATAATGCCAACGCTTATGTCTCTCTGGCATACGTTGACACGCATCATACTGACCGCAACAATACTGCTTGGGATGATTTCTCAGACCCACAGAAAGAAGCGTCAATCATCCGAGCTACTGACTATATTGAGAAGCGTTTCGGACGTAGGTTCGTTGGTATTCGTCGTAGTCATGAACAGGCTCTTGAGTGGCCTAGGCTAGACGCTTTCGATAACGACGGGTTTCTGTTGACCAGCGTAGATGACGTGCCAAGGCAGTTGGAGAAAGCTTCTGCTGAGTACGCACTAAGAGCCGCTCTGTGTGGTGTGTTGGCACCTGACCCCCTACCTCCCGTTCCTAAACAGAGCATGGAGAGTGGAGCCCCAGCTAGAGAATCTGACGTTATCACTGGTGAGGTTATCCGTAAGAGAGACAAGGTTGGTCCTCTTGAGGAAGAACGTTGGTTCGAGAGTCGATCACAAACACTGGGTCAGAACTTGGCAGCGGGAGCTACCTCAGTCAAGAGTAGCCTAGTGAACGATTTTGTTATTCCAGAGTATCCCGAGGCTGACATGTGGCTAGAGGAATTGCTGGGTAGTTCTATGAATATGTCTTTGGTCCGAGGGGATTAGATTATGGTTGATAATATTGTAACTGATCCAGGAACCGGTGGTGCTCTAATAGCTACCAAGGATGACGGAACCGCGCATCACCAGAAAATGTTAACTGAATACCTTAATTCCGTGTCGGGTGATGTCGTTTCGGTTACTGAGGAAGTTGGTTTACCTGTGACTATCTCTGATGGAGCTATGGTTGACGCTTTCGGGCGTTTACGTTCCTCAGAAGTCAGTACCATATTTGCTAATAAGCAACTGCATGATAGCGCCCCGCTATTCTGGGACGACCAAGAAATTAGTGGAGCGGGTACTTCATCTACCCACAGCCCCGGTTTGGCTAGTACGGTAATGGGAACCTCACTAAACACGGCTGGTCTTCGTTGCAGACAAACTTTTCAGAGGTTTAATTACCAGCCGGGTAAGAGCCAGCAAATATTTATGACCGGGGCATTCGGAGCGGGGGTTGTGGGTATAACTCGTCGCATTGGTTTGTTTGACGATGACAACGGTTTGTTCTTTGAGCAAGTAGACGCTTCTTTTGGTGTCACTGTACGGTCAGATTCCAGTGGTAGCCCTGTGGATTCCCCAATCCTACAAGCAGCATGGAACTTAGACAAACTGGATGGCACGGGTCTATCCGGTGAGACCCTAGACCTCACTAAATCTCATATTATGGTTATAGATTTTCAGTGGTTGGGTAGTGGACGAGTTCGTTTTGGATTTGATCTAGGTGGACGTACAGTTTACGTTCATGAAATCGACCACTCGAATAACCTACTCGGTCCGTACATGTCTACCCCGAACCTACCTATTCGGTATGAGATTACATCGGGGGCGTCAAGCCCAGCGTCCACATTACTTCACACATGTGTTTCTGTCATGTCTGAGGGCGGTGGAGGGGTTACCGGTGTTCGTAGAGCAGTATCGACCGGAGCCGTGGCCATAACATATCCTGACATCGGAACCATCTACTCTGTATTTAACATAAGACTGAAGTCAACACACATTGATGCCACTATCATCATTCAGCATATTGAAATATTGATTTCTGCGGGAAATAACACAATAGGAGAGTGGATGTTAATTCACGAACCAACCTTGGCCGGGGATGCCCTGTCATGGCAAGACGTGGACGACAGTGCTATTCAGACCGCAAATGGAAACAACACTAATATAGTATCAGGTGGACACGTTATTGGATCAGGTTACGTGTTGTCTGCTAGGGTGGGTAGTTTTTCACAGGAAGACATTCCGTCTGTTTTGGCATTGGGAGCCCACATAGACGGGACTCGACATACCGTGGCGTTGTGTGTACGACCAATCACCACCAACCTCTCAATTCACGGTATCATAGAGTACAGTGAGGTTCAGTAAATGTTGATGTGGTTAGGTTTAGTTGGCATGGGAGCTTCTGATGTATCCTTTATCGTGGATGGCTCTATAGAAGTTACAGGGGATCAGAGCGATGTTTCTGCTATTGGGGCAGACGCGGCCATTACGGCAACAGGTTCATCACCAGACATAACAGTTCAGACTTAGTAGGAAAAAGCTATGGCTGCAATAGATCAAACAGGAAATTTAGCTAAAGACATCTGCTGGGGCCGAGGCGACAGTGATGCCAAAGGATTCTTGATTGTGGATAGTAACGGGGATGCTGTAAACATCGCTGGGTACTCATTCACTTTATCGGTGGATACTAAGAAGAATCCTCCGGATGCGTCAACTCTACAGTTTGCTCTCGCCGGAGTTATAACCGATGCGGCGGCTGGTGCAGTTTCATTTACTCCTTCATCAGCTAATACTGATCTAGCGCCGGGGTTGTATTACTACGATATACAGCAAATTGATGGTAGTGCTGCGGTTAAGACTGTGATCAAAGGTAGAGTTCTTATAGAGCAGGACATAACCAAGTAAATGGTTGACTATACATCCCTTCGGCTGACGGCTGAGCGTCTCATTAACGAGAACGGCAGAACACTGACCCTCCAACGAGAAGATCAGACCAATTTTGCTGTTACAGCGGAGCCTTGGCGGACTGCTGACCCTGCTGGGGCCAACGTTGTATCCCTTACGGTGCTTGGCGTATTCTCTGAGTTCGAGAAGGAAGACTTCGATGGCTCGCTGATACGACGTGGAGACAAGCAAGTGCTGATCGCAGCCAAAGACCTTGAGGACGTGCAGTCCGGTTCTGAGAATATCAAGATCGAAGACTTTGATACTCTGCTGGACGGCACAGAAATCTGGAAAATCATCACGGCAGTGGTCATAGAGCCCGGTTCTCTGCGGGTTATGTTTGATCTGCAAGTGAGGAAGTAATGCCAATATCAACAATGACGGAAGCCCGCGATAAGGTTATGTTGCATTTCACTACAGCGTGGGATGCCCAAAGCGGAACGGTACCTTTGCTGCTGTATGACGACCGGCACCGCGACTTGCCAGCCAACGCTCCTTATGCTAGGATCACAATGAGACATAACGTTATGGACCAGAGAACCCTAGGAGGCGTCGGTAACAGGCGGTTTCGTAGGTTTGGTGTCATCACGGTACAGGTATTCACGTTGTCCAATCAAGGGTTGGCAACGGCTGATGTTTTTGCTAAGGTAGCGTTAGACGCATTTGAGGGAAACAGCACGGCTCCCGATGAAATCCACTTTCGTAATTCTAGAATAAACGAAGTGGGCGAAGACGGACCTTGGTTCCAAACCAACGTTTTGGTCGATTTCGACTATGACGAGATTAAATAGGAGGACTTTCTAAATGGCTGCTTTGACAAAGATTGATTCGAATGTCACCGGCCTTCGTTTCGCAGAGGAACTTAGTCTTGGTATTCTTCCAGCTTCACCCGAGTGGGTGCCGTTGGAGCCAAACAGCTATGATAGCTTTGGCGGTGAAATTACCACGGTTGCCCGTAACCCAATTAACTCAAGTCGCCAGCGCCAGAAGGGTGTTGTGGTCGATCTTGATGCTTCGGGCGGTTTCCAACAGGACGTAACGCAGGACAATCTTCAGGAGATTATGCAGGGCTTCATGTTCGCTGATCTTCGCCGCAAGGCAGACGTTGGTGTAGGACGCTCTAACAAGCGCCTTGGAGACACCGGTGAATTTGACGATTACCTGATTAAAGACATCAATACATCAGCGGACACCATCACGGTTGATAGCCGGGTTGCTGTTTCTGCGGTTATCGGTGTGGGTGGAACTGGCTACGCAGTGGATGACATTGGTGAAGTCACGGATGCAAATGCTACCGTTCTGGTTCGTCTGCGTGTCGCAACAGTAGGCTCAGGTATCGTTCTCACCCTCGACCTCGTTGATCCAACTACCATTGTAAATGGTATCAAACCAATCGAAGGACGTACCGAAACCGACACTGGTTCTGCGATTGTTACTACGGGTGTCAACACCGGTTTTGGTGGGGATGATGCTCTCACAGTTACCGTGACATACGGCAACGGATTGATCTGGCAGACGGGGGACATGCTGTTCCTGACTGGCAACAACGCCGCTGCGAACGACGGTGTAAAGACCGTTGCTTCTGTATCGGACAATGTTATTACCGTCAGCGAGAACTTGACCACGGATGCTGCACCAAACGCGGCTGCCACCATGACTACCGTTGGTTTTGAAGGCGCGGCTGGGGATATCGACGTTACCGGTGGAGCCGTTCCTGTCCTCACATCGTCTACGTTGGATTTTAGAACTCTTGGTCTTGTACCTGGTGAGTTTATTTTCATCGGCGGTGATCTGGCTATCGAAAGGTTTACCACGTCTGTGGACGGTGACGAGGTTAATAATGGTTGGGCTCGTGTAAAGACGATTGCTCAAAATGCTTTGACACTGGACAAGACCCAGTTCTTGATGGTAACGGAAGCGTCTACCTCTGAGACAATTCGTCTGCACTTCGGTCGTGTTCTAAAGAACGAGTCTGCGGTTGCCGATCAGGTACGCCGCACCTACAACTTGGAACGTGAACTTGGCGCACCAGACACTTCGTTCCCTGCTCAAATTCAGAGCGAGTATCTTGTTGGTTCTGTGGCGAGTGAAATGACATTCACCATGAATACAGCCGACAAAATTCTGGCTGATCTGAGCTTCGTGTCAACCGATAACGAACAGCGTACAGGCGCTACCGGACTGAAGTCTGGTTCCCGCCCTGCTCTAGTTTCAGGGGATGCGATGAACACCAGCAATGACTTCTCACGTTTGAAGATGTCTATTCTTGATCCGCTGGACTCAAACCCAACCGCTCTGTTCGCATTCGTGACTGATTTCACTATCGCGATCAACAACAACGTAACACCTAACAAGGCCATTTCGGTTCTTGGTGCCTTCGAAGTAACTGCTGGTCAGTTCAACGTTGAAGGAAGCCTGACTGCGTACTTCGCTAGCGTTACTGCCGTCGCTTCTGTTCGTGCCAATGACGATATTACTTTGGACTTTGCTATCGTCAAAGGAAGCACCGGCCTAAAGACTGGTATGGTTGTTGACGTTCCTCTGATTGCTCTTGGCGACGGACGCCTGAATGTAGAGCAGGACGAGCCAATCACGCTACCTCTGGACCTACCAGCGGCGGCTGACCGTAACTTCAACCACACTCTGCTATTTGTGTACTTCGATTTCCTACCGGACCTCGCAGACACAGCGTAAGTCGCGACCCTGCGGGGGTGGATAATTCTAATCTGCCATTTCTATCCATCCACCCCCACTCCTACTTCTTGCAAGACCGGCAACAGCCTAATAACCGCGCCCCACAGAGCGTACACAAGTCCCGAAAAGGGTCAGAAATCTGTCCTTAAAACAATCCCCAAAAATGGAGAACGATGATGTCATTATATGATATGTACGAAACTGACCCCGACATGGAGACGGGTGGAATTATCCTAAACTACGGTGATGGACAACGCATCAAGGTTGCTCGTGCTGGTGGTGCCAACGTGCAGTTCGGCAAGTCGCTGGAACGCACCATGCGTCCGTACCGTAAGCAATTGGACAATGGAACACTGGCTGACGACATAGCCAACGAGTTGTTCATTCGCGTGTTCGCAGAAACGGTCGTCAAGGACTGGGAGGGTATTACTGACAAGGAAGGTACCCCCCTCAAGTTTAGCATTGAGAACTGCGTGAAGATTTTCACCGATCTTCCTGATCTGTTTGCTGACGTTCGTGAAGCGTCCAACACCATTTCCAACTACAAGTCGGACATGGTTGAGGAAGACGTAAAAAACTAGTCGCGGTCCTGCTTTTCCAGTTGAAGCACGGGCCGACCGAAGAAGCCATCCGGGAGCAGTCCAAGAGAAATCGTGTACCGCTTCCGGAAGCTATCCTCAACAAACCTACGTTGATGGTTGGGCTGGAACTATACTACACAGCGTTCTGGGATTTGATGGCCGACAGGTTGTCTAGCCCGAACGGAGCCGGTATGATCAAGTGGTCAGCAATAAACCAGTTTGCTCAGAGCATAGGTATCACTGACGTGGACGAACAGGCAAGGTTCAAAACGATCATAAGCTATATGGACATGGAGTATCTCCAACACATACGGAACAAAAAGTAATGGCTAAACCTTTTGAAACATTACCCCAAGTAACGTCCCAGATGGCGAGCCGCCTAGATACTGCGGTAAGCAAGCTGGTTCGGGGTGCTGCGTTGGAAGCCGGTCGTGTTGCCGTACAGACCACTCGTGTAGATACAGGTCGAGCTAGGTCCAATTGGAGAGCCAACAAGAACGCCCCGGCGTCAGGTGTGATCCCTGCGTATGCCCCCGGCAACAAGTTGGGGTTCGGTGAAAGAGCAAACTCTATTGCCGCTCAGGCTCAGCAGCGGGTTGTTATCCGCTCGTTCAATGTGCAGAAGGACTCTGCCGTATACATTTCTAACAACACACCATACATCGCATTACTGAACAACGGTGGACCAAACGTATCTCCAGGGAACATGGCCCAATTGGCTGTTCAGGCTGCCCGAGCCGCTGTTACTGGTGACAAATTATTGAACACTTTGGTACCGAAAGGGGCAAAGGGTTTCCGCAGTAGAGGCTAACCATGGCTACAGAAAGGTTTGATATTGTAATCACGGCGAAGGGTACCGCCCGTACTGCTCGCCAGATTAACCGTATCGGAAAGGAAGCAGACCTGTCACGCAAGGCGTTGTCTCAGATGAGAGCGGCGCTTGTTGTGTTCTCTGCGGCTAGAGCTTTGGGTGGTATCGTCAACACTGCTGACGCCTTGACCAACCTACGAAACAGATTGCAGTCTACGCTCGGCAGCTTCGGCGCAGCGGTTAAGGCTCAAGAAGCCCTCATTAAAATTGCCAGAGAGACACGAACAGACCTTGATACAACGGCTGACTCTTTCGCTCGTCTTGCCCTTGGCGCACAGGACATGGGTATCTCGTCTGATAGACTGCTGGGCATCACAAAGACATTGAACCAAGCTATCATCTTGTCTGGGTCTAGTGCCCAAGAAGCACGTAACGCCATGGTTCAGTTGTCACAGGGTATTGCTTCGGGCACCCTGCGTGGTGACGAACTGCGTTCTGTTTTGGAGCAGTTGCCTTTGGTCGCTAGACTGATCGCTAAGGAACTGGGTGTTACTATCGGTAGGCTGCGTGAGTTTGGAGCCGAAGGTAAGATTTCTTCTGAGGTTGTTTTGGCAGCTTTGGAGGGTAATGCTAAGGCGATTGCTGAAGCCTTCGGTGGTACCGTGGAAACTATTGGTCAAGCCTTGGCGCAGTTGAACACTGAGTTCACCGTCTTCCTTGACAAGCTGAACGAGACTTCTGGGTTATCTGAAGTCTTCATCGGCGTCCTAAAGGGTATGGGTTCTGCCATGGGATTCTTGTCTGAGAATAGTGAGCTAGTGAACATAGCCTTTGGGGCTTTGGCTACAGGTGGTCTTCTGTTCCTGATTAAGAAGTTCGTCGCCTTGTCTGCTGTTGGGGGTATCGTAAAGCTTTTCCAAAACATGGGAACCGCAGTTGGATTTTTTGCGGGAGCTATACCTAAGCTTGTCGCAGGGTTGGCTGCGCTAAGATTTGGTCTGCTCGCTTTAGTGGGTGGCCCTATAGGTTTGGCTGTTATTGCCCTCGTAGCCCTCGGTGGTATCGTAGCAAACATGGTCGCCGAGGCTAACGCATTAGAAAACGCGCTTGAAAAAAGCCGTGTTGCTACAGAGAAGTTTGCCGCTGCTATCAAGAACGACCTTATAGTATCAGGTGAGGCTGGTGAAGAATCAATTAAGGAATTGGAGCAAAGTATTGAGCAATTTCGGGGAGAATTGAATAAGGCCAGTTCTCTTAAAGGACTCCTATCGCGTTTGTTCGGGTTCGGTGAGGACAACCGTCGCCAGCTTAGGGCAGACGTAGACAAATCTGTATCAGTATTGTTTGCAGCACGGGATGCTGTTGCCAAGAAATTTGCAGAAGAAACTGCTATCGCTGCTGGACTTGACGAAGGGGACGGTAGTTTTACAGCACTGGCTGACAAGACCCTACAAAAGATCAACGACAAGATTAAAGTTCTTGAAGGAACCAGTAAGGCCAACCGGGCAGTTCTAAAAGCTTTGCAGAAGGCTGACGTAAAAGACGCAGATAGCGCCGCTGGTATACAAATTGCCAAACGTGTTACAGAGCTAGAGAGACTCAAGAAAGCTATCAAGGACACGGCCAAGGCAGAGCGTGATGCTATCGCCCTTGCCAAGAGACAAGCCACTGAAGCTAAGAAGCTGGTTGAACAAGTGGAGACTCGTTCTGAATCCATTGAGCGTGTCCGTGAGGAAACCGAGGCGCTTATCCCATTCATCGAAGCTGAGCTAAAGAAGACCGGCTCTCTTGTTGATGTCATGGTTGTTGTGAACAAGGTGAGACAGGCCAACATAGACCAGTTGGATAGGGAGTCTGCTGCTAGAGTTAATGCCTTCAGAGGTAAGCAGAGAGATTTAACTTTGTCACAATCCTTGGAGAAGATCACCAAGAAAATGACCACTGCGTTCAAGGCGCTAACTGAGGAAGAAAAGAGACGGGAAGGTGGTTTGGCTGGTCTAGCTCTCCAACTCAAGAGAGTGACTGACGCGGAAAATAAAAGGTTTGCGGCTGCGGCTAACGCGCTGATCCTAGAAGCGAGTCTAACTGAACGCCTAGCGAACATACGGAAGGAAGTAGCAGACGCCTTTGAGAAAGCTGGCTCAGGTAACGATGCTCTCAAAACTGGCGCTACCGCAGAAGATATCACCCGCCGTCGTATTAGGGCTGAGCTAGGTCTAGGTAACGCTCTTGACGATACTGCTCAGAAGATTGAGAGAATTCGTGCATTGACTGGTCAGTATGGCATCACAGCCAGAGAGGCAAACAAGGCGGTTAGTGACTTGACTATAACACAGCTAGAGCACCAGACAACTATTAGCGCAGGGTTCGAGAGGTTCTTCTTGAAGTACCAGCGTGATGTTGCTGACACAGCTAAGGTTACTGAGGATTTGCTTGGTAAGACTATTGACGGGTTGACTGACGGTATCGCGGAGTTTGCTGCCACAGGTAAGTTGAGTTTTGCAGACCTCACCAACTCTATTCTGAGAGACTTGACACGTTTGGCTGCACAGGGACTTCTTGCGGATATCGTCGGCATTTCTTCGGGTAAGGGAAACACTCAATCGTCATTCCTCGGTGATTTGTTTGGTGGGGGCGGACGACAGACCGGGGGCTTCTCTGGATTTAAAACTCGCGATAGCGGTGGGGGCGGCGACAACTCTAAGGCGGTTGGCGGTATCATCAGTTTGATCGGCAGCTTCTTCGGTGGAGGGGGTAGCGCCGTAACGAGTGGTGGAGACTTCGGAGCAGGAGCCTTTGCCCAAGGTGGTAGCTTCACTGTTGGAGCCAACAACTCGCTAGGTAGCACGGCTGGCCGGGACAACAGACTGGTAGGGTTCAGAGCGCAAGACGGGGAGCGCGTTACTGTAACACCAAAGGGTGGTGGAAACATTAACGAGCGTCCAGTAAACGTTAGTTTTACAATCAACACACCGGATGCCAACAGTTTCAGAAAGTCACAAGGACAGATTTTGAATGATACACAAATGGCGCTAAGAAGGGCTAACGGGAGAAACGGATAATGACTTTTAGAGAAGACGTGAGACTGCCTGTTGACATAGAGCGGGGGGCTCAGTCTACACCCACGTTCAGTACGACAGTGATTGAGTTGGCCAACGGGTTTGAAAAACGAAACCAAAACTGGTCCCTCCCAAGGCTAGTGTTTGACATAAGTTATGGTATATCCCTGAAACCTGATTTGGATGCAGTCATAGATACTTTCTATGCTATCAAGGGTCAGCTTGATTCTTTCAGGTTTAAGGACTGGGCTGACTTCGAGATAGGTGACTCCCTAGGGGGTACTGCCTCAACACGTCAGTTCATCGGGAGCACCAATGGAGCCTTGACCACCTTTCAGATGTTTAAGACATATGTTAGTGGTGCAGTAGCCACGTTCAACCGCACTGTCATCAAGCCCGTCGCTGGAACCACCCGTGTGTGGGTGAACGACGTAGAGATTACTGAGGGGGGTGGTTCAAGTGAATTTGCTGTTGATACTGCTACAGGTATCATTACCCTCGGAGCCACCCTTGCAGCACAGAGTGGCACTGACGTAGCGGTCATAACTGAGTTTGATGTCCCTGTTCGGTTCGCTACTGACTTACTAAATATAACAACAGAGGTATTCCATCAGGAAGCAGTCATAGGATTACCTGGTATTCCTCTCGTTGAACTGAGAACATAGTAATGCCCAAAAGTATATCAGGTTCACTGGCTTCACATCTACTCCAAGAAACGACATCCTTAGCTACTCTCTGGCGTGTTATACGTACAGATACTAGGGAGTTCTTTTTCACGGATCACGACGTGGACATAACTTTTGAAGGGAACGTCTACGTGGCAGCCATTGGCTACAATCGCACAGCCGTGGCTAACCAAGTAGGTTTGTCAGTGGATAACCTTGACGTATCCGGATTTCTTGATTCATCTGCTTTGACTGATGGTGAACTGCGGGCTGGGTTGTATGACTTTGCAGAAATTTTTGTTTCAATAGTGAATTTTGAGGACCTCAGTCAGGGTGCGTTACAGATGCGCCGTGGTCGTTGGGGTGAAGTAAACTACACCGATCTGGGTACCTTTGAAACTGAGCTTCGTGGTATGACACAAGCTTTTTCCCAGCGCATAGTAGAGCAATATGAATCTGAGTGTCGGGCCGACCTTGGAGACGAGCGTTGCAAGGTTCCTATCTTCCCGGATATACTTCTTCGTAACACAATTTACGAAGTGGGAGACGTTGTTAGATCGAGTGCGTTGCTGGACGGTATCCCCGATGTAACCTTACTCGTATCGGGGGATGTCGATGGGGGTGATGCTTCCTTAAATGCAGCAGTGGCAACTTTCGGTGGTGAAGCCAACCAGCAGACAGTAGTGAAAACTATTGGCGCGGGTGCTCTGGAATTTACCCCTACCTCTGTTATTAACCCTTCTGATTCTTTCGTTAGTTTTCCAGTCATAGCTGCTTATGACATAGGCGTTGAAGAATTTACTATAGAAGCCCATATCAGGTTAAAAAATCTATCCGGTGCTGGGTCTGTTGATCCTACGTTTCATGTGGTGGCGTCTCGCTACCTAAATACTGGGGAAGAAAGAGGTTGGGCCTTATTCGCAGAAACAATAACGAATGAACTTAGGTTCTTTGTATCAGACGACGGTACGAGTACCGCCCCTGCTGTAACTCTGACGGGAAGTTTTACATGGGTAGCGGATACTTGGTACCACGTAGCTGTTACCAGAGATTCCTCTAATGACGTGAGAATGTTTGTGGACGGAGTGCAAGTAGGGAGCACTACGCAAATAACTTTCTCAATCCATGATTCTACTGCCGAACTTATGTTAGGGAAATGGCGGTCTGTTGGATTTAGTGATAGACCTCTTGACGGGTTTATAGACGACTTTAGGTTTGTCGTAGGGTACGCTGCATATACCTCAGGCTTTACGAAACCAGCGGTGGCCCATCAGGCAGGACCCCTTGTTCAAAATTCTTCATTAGTTACGATTAACTTTGACGATAGACTATACACATGTACTGTGGAGGGTACCTCCGCTCCGGCTCAACCAGTATACGACACAGGTTTAGGTAACGATACCATTGACGGTACAGCTACTTTCGTCGCCAGTGAGTCTTGGACTAAGGCAGGGACAGTGGCTACGGTAATCGACAACCGTATTTTCACCATGACGTTTCCTTTCGGAGCGGACTCCCGTGACGTGATAGACTGGTTTAAGTACGGAGTTGTGGGGTGGGGCACTGGCAATAATGCGTTTACAGTTGGCTTAAATATGGAGGTCAAGAATAGTGCGCCAGCTTTTTCATTAACTAGTCTTCTCCTAGACGTGGATGACGCAAGCACTATATCCCGGTCAATAGGTTCCTTCATTGACGACGGAATCAAGGTTGGCCATGTGATTACGACCACAGGGTTTACAGACGGGGCAAACAATGGTACGTTCAACGTAGCAGCCGTCAATGCGCTAACCCTTGTAGTGGTTGAAACGTCTCTAGTATCTGAAAGTGGAACTGGGGACGAGGGTATATCCGGCGGCGAAATAATAACGCTGTTCCTGACCATGCCATTCCTTATTGTTGCTGGGGATACCTTCAGCATATATGCTGGCTGTGACAAGAGTGTGAACCATTGTGGTGTTGCCAAGTTTTCCAACATAGTTAACATGAGGGCAGAACCATATCTTCCAGGTCAGGACGCATTCAAAGCAATAGGAAGATCGAGGTAGTGTAGAAACATGACACACGAATGGATCAATGTATCTCAATTCATGAAAGCGTGGTGGAGAGCGGGTCAACCCTATAAGGTGCCTGATAAAAACTACAAGGAAATAAACGTTGACGGGTACATCCCTATGTTTCGTGAATTTGTACTCTACAGGGCTGGTCAGTTTCAAGTAGAGCAGATTACTTTACTGCCGGATGTTGCAGTTCCCCCTCACAGTCATCCTAACATAGACACTTACGAGTGCCATGTGGCTGGGTCAGGAAATGCGTGGATAGAAGACCGTCAGTTGCCATACACTCATGACTACAGGAAGCATAGTCCGATAGCGAGAAGATTTCTTATCAAAGCAGGGGATGTGCATTGGGGAATAGCTGACACGGTAAACGTTGTGCTATCTTTTCAACACTGGCATAACTTAGTGTCGCCTACGTTCATAACTGACGACTGGGAGGATGGGTAATGCGTTCAATAGAAGACATCGGACTAGACATGTCTGATGAACGGGCTGCTATCTTAGACGTGGCTAGAAGTTATATTGGCGTAAAGTGGAGACACCAAGGGAGAACTAGGGAGCACGGCATAGATTGTGTTGGGCTTCCGTTATTGGTGGGTACTGAGCTAAACCATATGGATCATCTTCTGCCAGCAAACTACCCCCGCCGTCCAAACCAGACGTTCATACCAATCTTTAAAAATTACCTAGAGTTGGTAACGGTATCTCAGGAGCAGTGGGGCGACATATTGGTATTTGCGGCTTCTGGGCACCCCTGTCACTGTGGTATTTTGGCATTCAGAAACGGAGTTATGACAGTCGTCCATGCTCATGCTGCTGAGCGAATGGTGTTCGAAGAAACGTTAGAATCAACAGAGCGGTATATCGGGAAACCCGTGTACACGTTTAAATTTAAAGGACTAGAATAGTATGTCAGCGTCTAACGCTAGACTCGGATTAGGGCTGGTCGGTGCGGCTATCGGAGGTTACTTCGGTGGCCCCTCTGGTGCTAACTCCGGTTTCCTTATTGGCTCTACCATCGGTGGGTTTATCTTCCCTGATCCTCCCGTTGTCACTGATGGTCCACGTCTTGGCGACCTAAATATCTCTGGTTCTCAGTACGGAACTCCTATACCTCTTGGTTACGGGACTGTACGAATGGGTGGAAACCTGATCTGGTCTAGTGGTATTAGAGAAGTATCTACTGAGCAGGACGTTAGCCAAGAGGGTGGTCCTGGTGGTAAGGGCGCTAAAGGACCAACGCAAGTTCTTATCGTGTACACGTATTTTGTGGACATTGCCATTGGTTTCTCTGAAGGTGTGGCCGAGGCAATTCTGCGCTTGTGGTTTGACAATGAATTAGTGTATGACAACAGAGGGCTTGGACGCCTAGCTCGTCCACAGGGGGCTTTCTTCCGGTTCTACCCAGGTAACGAGACACAGCTACCTGATCCAACTATGGAAGCAGCTATAGGCGCGGACCTCGTTCCAGCACACAGGGGCATGTGCTACTTGGTATTTCCTAACTTGGAAGTAACAGAAACAGGAAACCGCATCCCGGCGATCCAAGCTGAGATAGCGTATAACAGTCAGTCAGAAGATACCGCTAGGTATAACACAGGTGCTCCCCTGGTTTCAACTAGTCACCAGAACACTAACTTGGCGTCAGACCGGCACAGACGAGTTATGTACTTCATAGGAACTGCTCCGGGTCCCATTAAGTATCTTCGTGTTGTCAATTATGATAACGATTTGGTAGATTTTGTGGAGAAGCCCGATACTGAAATTTTCGTCACCGATGAGAGTCTTCCGGCGAGTACCGGGATGTGTACGGATACAGACGGTTTCATATATTTGAATGCGAGTGATTCTAATCGTAGACCTATTGTAAAAGTTGATCCTACCTCTTTACAAGAAGTAAACCGTTTTGGTTTTGCGGCTATTAGTTCGGAAGAACACTTGTCATTCCGTAATATGGTTGGTTGTATGGTGATAGAACTTTTAAACCCCGCTATCCAGATTCTTAATCCTATAGGACCTATCGAAGACCCGCACGTTATGGGTACATTTAAGTTTCTTGTGTCGTTTAACGGCGCTGGGGGTAATGATTTAGGAATAGTGGATTTACGCCATGGCGATATGTTTCACCTGTATAACGATACAAGTTCTAATTTCTTTAATGTAAAAGGTATGGTACCGGTTCCGGCTGAGTTACAGCCACAACAGGGGGTGGGTATCGGTTACTTCGCTACTCAGAACGGGGGCAACAATGACATAAGTTTGTACCGAGTTAACATACAGAGCACTGCTAGTTGGGACGAAGACGTTGGAACTACAGGCGTAGAGGTAGAGCTTGCAGCCAATATCCCCGCTTCAACTTGGAACAACGACGGTGCTAGTTCTCCCGAAGTGGTTGGACCTATTTTGGATGAAACTGATCTTGGGCTCATATTTATAAAAGCTGCCGATAGTTTCGTCGGAAGCTATATCTTTAAATGGTTAGACGGGGCTATCGTATGGGTTCAAACAACTGCGGTACAGCAACCCACTTCGGGCGGGTCAATAGCCGATTCAGTAATTGACAATGGTGTATTTGCTTTCAGTAGCACGGCAGAACGTGCCGTTATGATCAACACTACTGATGGAAGTGTTATCATAGAAAACCTCGACCTCGACACTCTCATTGACCCCGATCCTATAAATGCTCAGCCGCAGTTCTACGATTCGGAAACAAAAAGTATCATAGTAATGCAGAGTCACGCCAGCACACCCATAGCGCAGTTTTTCTTGGATCGTATATCTGGACTCGGTGAACTGCTCAGCGACATTGTTACTGACATTTCATCGCACGTTCGACTGACCCCTGACGACATAGACGTTACAGAGCTTACTGAAACGGTTCGGGGGTACGCTGTAACACGTCCTATGCCCGCTAGGGCTGCCATAGGTCCACTATCAGTCGCATTCTTTTTTGACGGAGTTGAAAGTGACGGTAAAATAGTCTTCAAGAAGCGTGGCCGTGAATCCACCCTCAGTATCACTGATCAGAATATGATGGCGGTTAAAGATACCGGAGACGTTATAGGTGAGTTTAGAACACAGGAAGTAGAACTACCCGAACGTGTTGGTGTGACCTACTCTGACATAGACCTAGACTACCAGCGAGGAACAAGCTCAGTAAAAAGGGTGCGCAACCCTGCACCCACTATGCGTTCGGATAACGATGAAGGAATGGAATTTCCTATTGTGTTTAACGCTTCTGAGGCTGAGCAACTTGCAGAGAGGCTGCTATTCACTTCGTGGAATGAGCGTACTCTATACCAGTTCCTTCTTCCTTGGGACTACTTGGTTCTTGACCCGGCTGACGTTATAAACCTAGCTATAACCAGAAATGGTACCACTGTAAATATCAGAGGTAGGGTAACTAAAATCACCGTAAACTTGGACATGTCCATGTCGGTAGAGGCTCTCAATGAAGACAAGATAACCATAGAATCTGACGCTTCTGCTATAAGTACCCTTGGGTTTGAAGTACAGACAGTGAACGGTCCTGCCGTGACTGAGTTATTCCTATTCGACATACCACTCCTGTTGGACCAAGATGAATCTGGCGTACTAGCGTTTAAGACGTACTATGCCATGGATGGGTTGCGAGACGGTTGGACCGGTGGTGCTCTGTACAACAGCGTAGACTCACTTATCTGGAATAGCACAGGGCTAAAGTCCCTAGTTCCGGTAACCCACGGGACGGTGGCAAACCTAATACCAGATACTACAACGCCGTTCCTAACAGACGAGACAACTGTAATCAATGTATTCTTGGCAGAAGGAACACTGTCCAGCATAACACAATCCCAGTTTTTGAATGACGGGAATACTGCGTTGATTGGTAACCGAGAAAATCAGACCTATGAATTAATAAGTTTCAGGGACGCGGTTCTTCTATCCAATGGTTCGTATAACCTCACTGGACTTATGCGTGGACGCAGAGGTACTGAAGTGTGGACAGGGCTACACGCTACCGGAGACAAATTTATATATGTTGCTACACCACAGATTCAGGCGTTCCCTGAACAACTGTCGTCTATTGGTGTCCAAGAATTTTACAGAGCAGTAGGTTTCGGTCAGGTAGTTACTGACGCAAAGATAACTGGGTTTAGAGCCGTTGGGCGTTCCAAGATGCCTTATGCCGTAGCCCATATCGACGCCGTAGTTGACGGTGGAAGCAACATAGATATTAGCTGGGTAAGGCGTACCCGTGTTGGCGGTCAATGGCTTAGTTTGAATAATCAGGTTGCTCTATCAGAGGACACCGAAGCATACGAAATCGACATCAAAGAGTTTGACGATGTGTTTTCTGTAAACCAAGTGCTGCTGCCTTTTGACGGAGCAGACGCCGACACGTTTACTACTGACTTGGCTCCCCCCGCCCTTCCATGGACGTTTGAAGCTGCGGCAGAGCTTGACACCGCTCAGTCTAAGTTCGGTGGATCGTCACTGTTTCTTGATGGTATAGATGGCACTGCAATATTTACACCCGATAACGACGAGTTTGACATAGGGACTAGCGACTTTACATTTGAATGTCACGTTCGGTATTCGGCCCTTAGCGCCACGGTCCAGCGGGTTCTTTCAAGATGGGATGCAACGTTTCGTTTGCAGTTCACTTTTGGTATCAACGCAGCGAATGAGCTTGGCTTTGGGTGGAGTACAGACGGGTCAAATTTCTTCTTCAAGAATGAGACTTGGGGACCCTCTATAGACACATGGTACCACATTGCGGTGTCAAGAAATGGAAATGATCTGAGAAGTTTTGTGGATGGAGTTCAGCTTGGTTCTCCCACAGACGTAACTGGGGTCAGCATTTTTAACCCTGTTGACGGGATTACTATCGGTGCGGAAGGCGGCGGAAACAATTCTATCCGAGTTCAGGATGGTTGGATCGACAACGTGCGTGTCAAGATCGGAGCCGGGGCTGGTATCTACACGGCCAACTTCACTCCCCCTGTTCAGCCGTTTGTCACCGCTACAACGGGGTCTGTACGGCGTACATTGACTTCGACCCAAGAACTGGTACAGTATGACAGTGCAGACATTCTTGCTGACTTTCCTGTACTGCCGACTACATTTAACTTTACAGTTTACCAGATGTCCGCACAGATAGGTCGCGGCTTTGGTGTTGCTCAATCAATTACATTCTAAGAGGATGACATGGGAAATCTAAACATAACACAGATGGTAGCGTCTCAGAACAACAAAGAGACTACCAGCAATGATTCAGACAACGAGCTTGACCTAGCCCTTTCTGACAATGAAGCTATTTTGGTAGACGACACCAATGCTCGCACCATTACGGCTACTGAGTGGACCCGAAACATGCGGTTCACCTTGGCTAATGATTCTCCGGTGCCTACTGCTGCTGTTGTAGTGACGGTACCCACTACCCTGAAGGGTATCTTCTTGGTACGAAATGACCTGTCCTTCGAAGCTAGTTTCATAGTAGCAGGACAGGGGTCTGGCCCTATAGTAGAAGCTGGCGAAACAGGGATGTTGTCCAGTGACGGTACTACGGTTATTGCAGCGTCCCTGTCTACATCTAGCCCATCCTCACAGCCAAACCAGAAGTCTAAATTCATTCCTGTGGGAAGCAGCACCATCGTCCCTACCGCTGCGGGTGGCTCAGCCGTCCTTGCTACGGTGGCTACCACTGCCAACCGTCCTGACATAACCAGCTTGGACTTTGATCAGACCGCATCCGAACACGCTCAACTGCGACACATTTTTGAGGAAGCGGCACACGCGGGTAACGTCTCAATGCAGTTCGTATGGTCACACGCTGCGGCTACGACCTTCGGGCTTCTTATGCAAGTGAAGGGCGTGTCCATTGGTGATGACGAAACCATTGATGTAGCCTTCGGCATAGCTAGAGAAATTGACGATACCGGGGGCACTACGGACGACTTGTACACTACAGCCGAGACAGGTTTCATCAAGTTCCTCACCCCTGCCCAAGACGACCTGATCGTTATGGATATCGCCCGTGACATTGCTGACACTTTGGATGTTGATGCCAGACTGATCGGTGTCATCCTGCACTGGTGGGATAACATTCCTCTGGACTCAAGCTGGGCCAGTGTCAGTCTTATGGCTGGCTTCGATGGTATTGACGGAGACACTACAGTTGACGACGAGAGCGACGGGGCTCACGCGGCCACGTATACTGCTGACGCTCAGTGTGACCGGGCTCAGTCTAAGTTTTCGGTAGGATCGTTGCTGATAGACGGTACAGGTGACGTGGTTACTTTCGCAGACCACGCAGATTTTGAGATACCTACAGAAGATTTCACCATGGAAGGGTGGTTTCGTTGGAACACTGACCCTGCTGCCTTTCAATTTCTAACAGGTAAGTGGCTGACTGCCGGGAGCCAGAAATCTTACGCTATTCTGTATGACGGTATCGCTAATGATCTGGAATTTTTCACCAGCACCAATGGGTCAACTTCAAACATAGATATCAGCGAAGCGTTTTCACCAAATCTGAACCAATGGTACCATATCGCTGTAGACTTTGATGGCACTACCTACCGCCTATATGTGGACGGCGTTGTACTCGGAACGTCCACCACCCTAAGAACTATGTTTGCCGGAACCGCTACATTCTCTGTCGGAGGACAGGCTGCGGGTGCAGACCCCTTCGATGGATGGGCCGACGAGGTGAGACTGACTAAAGGCGTGGCTCGGTATGCAGGAGCTTTCACCCCACCAACAGGACCATTCCCGAGAGGATAGACAGATGCCTAGACCTATTATCTTAGTCCATGGGTACGCATTCGATCCCGGCAAGCCGGGCAAGTACAACCCAAATGAGACGATTTTCCCTCAGTGGAAAGCGGCGTTGCCGGAATCCAGAGAGATTATTCCTTTCTCATACTATTCAGCGGGTGGTCCCAGCAAGTTCAGGACTACCATGAGAGCTTGGAGCAATGGATACCGCGATCCGTACCGCTGGGCCTACAGCAAACTAGCGGTAGACGCCGCTAAGAAGCTCGCTGAGCGATGCTCTAGTGGATCGTACGACGTTGTATGTCACTCACTTGGCACCCGCGTAGTCCTCCTGGCGCAGAGTATGGGGGCTAAGCTCAATCGTATCGTCATGATGGGTGGTGCTGAAATGGTTCCGATAGCTAGACGGGCTGTTCTACTACACCCAGCTACCCAATACCTGAACGTAATGTCCTTCACAGATGACATCCTCGACCTCATGGCTGAGCATTTCACCCCCGGAGATTACCTGTCGGCCATCGGGTGTGACGGTATTCCAAGCATACGGAACCTTAGAAACGTGGTACTGGATGACCCCGAGGTACAAGACTGGGCCAAGGCTCAGTACGGATGGAACCTGAACGGTGATCTGGATGAGTGGATGGACCACCATGTTTACTACCAGTGGGCTGGGAACTGGCCTATGTACCTAGCGTTCTTGGACGGGGATGACCTGACTGATCTACCCGACAAAGCCAAAGGTGAAAACAATGACTTTTTTGACTAGGAGATTAACGCTATGAAGGAAACAAGCTGGAAGTACCGCCGCCGCACCATGTTCTTTGTGCTGGCATTCTCATTTGCAGTCATAAGCTACGGGCTGTACTCAGACAACAAGGTAGCTGAAACAGCAATCACTATGGCGTTCACTACAGTTATGGCTACCACTGGTTCCTATGTGTTCGGGGCTACATGGGACGATAAGAACAAGAAATAGCCCAGGGAGCCCTCAAACGGCTCAGGAGCGACGATGTTAAGTTTACTCAGCATGGTGCCATCTGGCGCTAAGATGGCTCTCCTGGCGGCTGCGGTGGTCGCGGCGGGGGGTTTCTACTGGCATTACACCGTAGTCAAAGGAGAACGTGACGTTGCCCTCACCACTATCGGTGCTATGCAAGTAGTAAAGGACGTGCAGGACGCAACTATTGATAGTCAACGTGAGGCTATCAACGACTGGGCTAGACACCAAGTTGAAATGCAGACCACCCTGAAACTATTGGGACAGACGGCTGTAGCCGCATACCAAGAATCGAGGAAACTGAATAATGTACTCGCAAAACACAACCTCACCAAGCTCTCGCTGGCGAAGCCGAAGCTTATTGAGCGCCGCATTAATAGCGGGACTGCTGATATTATCAGGATGCTCAACGCCGCAACAGCTAAACGTGACGACAACGACCGAGCAAATTCAAAGGCCAGAGGCGAGAAGCCCGGTTCCTAATCCCCTTCCATTGGCTCTAGCCCCAGTAAAGTTCAAGGTCTTGACAGAAAAGACCTTGCCAAAAGAGCCTAACTATGTCTATTATGGTGTAACGCCAGAAGGATATGCAGTTATGGCTCGTAATATGGCCGAGCTTCTCCGCTGGATACAAGAAGCCCAATGGAGACTTGACTATTACACGGGAGAACAGTCAAATGAGCGAAGAACTGTCGGAGATAAAGGCGAGCATGGCTCGGATTGACGAGCGCACAACAGCCATCCTAGATAACCAAGAGCGACAGGATGAAGATTTAGCGTCCCACGCTGAGCGGGATAGGCAGGATTTCAAAGAAGTACACAACCGGATCACGAGCGTAGAAAAGAAACAGCAATGGATTGTTGGTTTGGGAACTGCCGTTATTTTTGGAGTAACGCTACTAGCCGGGATCATAAAAGGGTTCTTCGGCTAACAGGGGACATGATGTCATACCGTTTGGGTACTAGGAGTGTAGGAAACCTCGTTGGGGTTCACGAAGACCTACAGCACGTTGTGTACCTAGCCATCACCACCACAAAGGTAGATTTCACCGTCATTGAGGGGCTGCGTGACCGCGCTCGTCAAAGAGAATTGGTTGACATCGGCGCTTCCCAAACCATGAATTCCCGGCACCTAACAGGCCACGCTATCGACGTAGTACCTTGGGTTGGCGGGAAAGTAAGGTGGGATTGGCCCTTGTTTTACCCTATCGCAGACGCTATGATCGCCGCAGCCATTGAGCTTGACATACGTATCCGCTGGGGTGGTGACTGGAACAGCGACGGTATCTTCAATGAGCGTTTTCGTGATGGCCCCCATTTTGAATTACTCCGATCTGAATATCCGGATTAGCTATGCCCAAAGCCCAAGGTATGGAATTCATCCAAGAAACGGTTGTCCTGAGTGAGTTGGCGGATCGGCTGGGGGAGTTTAGTCTTGACGGTTGGGAGCTTGTAACTGTCTTGGGTGTACACGCTAACGCCTTCGAACTTGGCGACGGAGCCCACTGTCTCGTAGTCCTAAAACGCCCGAAGAAAAAATAATTTCAAAAAATGTGAGAAAAGACTTGACCTTTCCGATAGCTTGTGCTATATTCCAATCATGATGAGAACAAAGACAATGTTTACCACCGATAAAAGTTATCTCCAACAGGCTCCTGCGGCAGCAAAGGAAACCTTCGTGGTTCATTTGCGCCCGGAATCAAATTGGATGATTACCAAGGGGGTTACAGCTTACTAACAGACAAGATTACTGTTATAAGTTTTGACCCTCGGATGAAAGTTCGGGGGTTTTTGAGTTTTTCCGAGTGGCGCAATAGGTAGCGCAGTTGGCTGTTAACCAAAAGGTTGTAGGTTCGAGTCCTACCTCGGGAGCCAAGTTTAGGGGTGTAGTGTGAATGGCAACACGGCGGATTCCAAACCCGCAACTGTGGGTTCGAATCCTACTACCCCTGCCAACAAGGGTCGCAATCGCCGTGGATCATAGTCCTAAAGATTGCCAATTATTGCTGGGAGGATGCTGGTATTCCCGCTGGGCCTCATAAGTCTAGTTTCGTGGGTTCGATTCCCACCCCCGCAACCAAATACGGGACAGTCCCGTAAAGTTGAGAAGGTTTCCCCCGTATGGGGTGTTATAGGGATTACCGAGGGGCTCCCTTCCTTCGCGAATACTGCCGGTTAGTTCAACGGCTAGAACGTGCGCCCGATAAGCGTGAAATAAGAGTTCGATTCTCTTACTGGCGACCAAGATTCGGCTTAGTGTAAAGATAGCACGGTCCCCTCAGTGGACAGGAGCGGTTTGATTCCGCACCGGAACAAGATATAACGGGGTGTGGGCTAGTCTGGTTTAGGTCGCTCGCTTTGGAAGCGAGAAGTCGAAGGTTCGAATCCTTCTACCCCGACCAAAATAATGCATCTGTAGCTCAGTTGGAATAGAGCGGTCGGCTACGAACCGACAGGTCGCGGGTTCAAGTCCTGCCAGATGCTCCAACAATGGACGGTTGGCAGAGTGGTAATGTAGCGCACTGCTAATGCGTAAAGCCGAGAGGCTTCGAAGGTTCGAATCCTTCACCGTCCGCCAAAGTTTCTGCTCGGTTGGCCTGATAGGGAAGCACCGCTTTTACACGGCGCGATATGAAAGTTCGAATCTTTCACCGAGTACCAAGATACGGATAGGTAAAACTAGGGGTTCTAGTGAGCGGTCTGTAAAACCGTGCCCGATTGGGGAGTGGTTCGAGTCCTACCTCGGGAGCCAAGTTTAGGGGTGTCGTGTGAATGGCAACACGGCGGATTCCAAACCCGCAACTGTGGGTTCGAATCCTACTACCCCTGCCAACAAGGGTCGCAATCGCCGTGGCACATAGTCCTAAAGATTGCCAATTATTGCTGGGCGGCTGCTGGTACGCCCGCTGGGCCCCA
>SDBT01003705.1_pt1 | contig 26280 bp, 15 predicted proteins | sample 2277101 | NCBI WGS metagenome assembly SDBT01 (sample SAMN10404973, study PRJNA504765) | marine sediment metagenome | isolation source: marine sediment core GS10_PC15, 103 cmbsf | place: Arctic Ocean: Southern Knipovich Ridge | collected 2010 | reverse complement strand
TCATTCGAGGCGAGCTTGATAATCCTCTTCAGGCCCAGTTCCCTCCTCACTTCCTCAATCGGTTTCCCGGGCTTATAAGGCCTTATTTCTAAGATAGACTTGCGTACCAATCTCTTCATACTATCTTGCTCCTTAAAGGTTGCAATTGATTAAAAAGTAAAAAGTAAAAGTCTTTTTTCAATTGGTCTAATTTTTTATTTTTCATTTTGCATTTTTAATTGTTACCTGGCTACGGGATAAGCGCCTAAAATCTTTAGGAAGAGACACCCTTTTTCTAATTCTTTTAAGGCCTTCTTTACCTTCTTATCCTTAATGTGCCCCTGGAAATCAACAAAGAAGATATACTCCCAGGCCTTCTTTTTCGAAGGCCGAGACTCTATCTTAGTTAGATTAATCTTTTCTTTGGCAAAGGGGCGAAGCATATCATACAAGGCCCCCGGCCTATCTTTAATGGAGAACATGATGGAGGTCTTGTCCTTTCCCGTTCTCTTGCTTAAAGTTTTTCCGATGATTAAGAAGCGGGTGACATTCTCCTTAGTGTCTTCGATGTGGGAGGCGACTATCCTTAGATTATATAGTTTAGCCGCCAACTGCGAAGCAATGGCACCAGCATTCTTTTCCTTAGCAGCCAGGGTCGCTGCCCGAGCAGTAGAAGAGACCTCAATTATCCTGGCATTGGGTAGATTACTTTCCACCCAATTCCTCGATTGGGCGATGGCTTGGGAATGAGAATAGATCTTCTTAATATCCTTAAGGCTGCCTTTTGAGAGTAGATTATGGGAAATTTCTAAAAGGATTTCAGAGACGATCTTTAAGTCAGAATCGATGAACATATCCAGAGTATAGTTGATTACTCCCTCTGTTGAGTTTTCAATGGGAACCACCCCGTAATCCGCCCTTCCCCCTTCTACTTCACTGAAGACATCGGCGATGGATTTTACTGGAAGATAAGAGGGAGAGGAACCGAACTTTTGCCTGCTTGCTAAATGAGTGAAGGTGGCCTCTGGTCCAAGATAGGCAATTCCCAGAGGTTTTTCTAAGGAAAGGTTGCCCGATATAATCTCCCGATATACTTCCTCTAAAGCTTTATTGGGAAAGGGCCCTTTATTTTTTTTCTTCAATCTCTTATAGATCTGCTCCTCCCGATGGGGAAGATAGTATTCCATCCCTTCCCCCTTCTTCACCTTGGCAATCTCCAGGGTGGTTTTTGCCCGCTTATTGAGAAGTTCTAATATCTGACCATCGACCTCATCAATTCTCTTCCTTAGGTTCTTCAGATTCATCACTTACTTCCTCCTTTGCAACCACTAAAACACAAAATTTAACCGAAAAACACAAAATTAGAATTCTTTTGCGTTTTTGTGTCCTCCGACTTCAGTCGGAGTTTCTGCGCTTTGGCGGTTCGGAATCATCTCCTTCACTTCCTTAACGCTTGGTAACTCACTAACGTCTTTCAGCCCAAAGTACTTCAAGAAATCATCCGTAATCCCGTATAAAAGTGGTCGACCGATAACTTTCTTCCTTCCCAGTATCTTGATCAGATTCTTCTCGAGTAAAGTATGAAGCACTCCGCTAACGTCCACTCCTCGAATGGATTCAATCTCCGCCCTAATGACAGGCTGGTTGTACGCCACCATAGCTAAGGTCTCTAAAGCTGCCTGAGAGAGTTTGGTGGGTCTCGTCCTGTGTAATTTTTCTATCCAGGGAGCATAGTCTGGAGAGGTAAAGATCTGGTAGCCTCCAGCCACTTCCTTTATCTCTAAATTACTTTTTTCTTGATATTCCTTTCTTAGCTCCCCCAAGACCTCTCTTATGGATTCTTTATCTATCTCTTCCAGGACTTCGCTTAGTCTCTTTTCGGTAAGTGGTTCATGGGAGACAAAGAGTAACGCTTCAATAATTAGTTTGACCCTTGCTTTCTCCATAGACGCTGATTACCGCTGATTTAATTTGAAGCGGTCCTCCTTTTCTTGAACACTGATTGCCGCTGATTTTTTATCTGCGGCCATTGCATAATATTTAAGCTCTCTCGGATGCCAGCGAAGCGCATCCGGCATCTGCGTCTTTCCATCTGCGATTATCTGTGGTTCTCATCTGCGATCATCTGCGGCTCAAGCAGAACATTTATAGATAGCGATTTCGTCGAAGAGTTTTAGTTGATGAATACGCACCCTTCGTTGTTTTATGAGTTCCAAGAGGGCTAAGAAGGTAACGATGAGTTCTCCCTTAGATAGACATTCTTTGAAGAGTAAAGAGAAACTAATCTTATCTTTCTTCTCCACTCTCTTAAGAATCTGGTCAACTTTTTCCTCTAGGGTGAATTTAAAAGGTTCAATCTCCCTTACAATCTCAGGAGCCTTCTCCTTCAAGACATTGTGGAAAGCGGTCAGGAGATCGAAGAGGCTGGCTTCAAAGATCGGCTGGGAAGAAGGAATTTCAGTTGGTGGTCGGGTGAAGAGTTTGGATTGTGCCTCTTCCTTTTCTGCTAAAGTCTTTGCCCTTTCCTTATACAGCTCGTATTCTAAAAGTTGCTCCACCAGTTCTGAGCGAGGATCCTCTATCTCCTCTTCTATTCCCGTCTCTTCTTGAGGAAGAAGCATGTGAGACTTTATCTTTATTAATGTTGAGGCCATGACCAAGAATTCACCTATCATATCTAAATCCAATAGCTTCATCATGTTGATGTATTCTAAATATTCTCCCGCAATCTGGGCGATGGGAATGTCCCAGATGTCCACCTCATCCTTCTTTATTAGATAAAGGAGTAAATCCAGGGGTCCTTCATAAGCCTCTAACTTAACATGATACGCCAATTCACGCTCCCTTCGGTCGCTGGTTACTACGCTTTCCACCTCATCGGTGGACCAGCCGGAGAGGCTGACGCTGTTACTATTGGTTACTACATCCCGCAAAAGCGGGATTGTTACTATCAGTTACTTGACTAACTTCTATCAACTGTTCGTAACTATTTCGTAACTGTTCGTAACTGTTAGTAACCTGTTCTCTTAGATGCCCATTACCTTCTTCACTTCTTCTAAGGTCTGCTTGGCGATGCTACTCGCTTTTTTCCTTCCCTCTTTCAGAATCTTATCGATTTTCTCTGGGTTTTCTAAAAATTCTTTCCGCTTTCTATGGAAGTCAGAGAGGGCACTCACCAAGATATCGGCCAGATTCTTTTTACATTCTTTACAACCCATCTCTGCCTTCTTACACTTCTCTCTAATCTTGGAGACATCTTTTCGGCTATAGATTTGATGGAACTTAAAGATGGTACAGATATCAGGATGACCCTTATCCTTCAAGGTCTTTCTCGCCGGGTCAGTAATCGCTCCCCCTATCTTCTCTTTAATTACTTCATCGCTGTCAGAGAGATAGATGCAGTTGCTATAACTCTTACTCATCTTCCTTCCGTCTATTCCGTGGAGTTTGGGAACCTTAGTCAATTTCGCCTGAGGGATGGGAAAGATATCCTGGTATAAGTGGTTGAACCTTCGAGCAATCTCCCGGGTCAGTTCCAGATGGGGCAACTGATCCTCTCCCACTGGAACTACCCCTGCTTTATAGATCAGGATATCCGCTGCCTGGAGGACGGGATAGCCCAGGAAGCCATAGGTTCTGAGGTCTTTCCCTTTAATCTCTTTTAACTGTTCCTTATATGTAGGACACCTCTCCAGCCAGGGAATGGGGGTGAACATGGATAAGAGGAGATATAATTCAGAATGTTCCGGGATCTGGGACTGGATGAAGATAGTAGACTTTTCGGGATCGATGCCACTGGCCAGCCAGTCAATGACCATCTCTCGAATGTTTCTTTTTATTTCTTTAGTATCCGCATAATCCGTGGTTAGGGCATGAAGATCAGCCACCATATAGAAGCATTCATATTTCTCCTGTAAATTCTTCCAGTTTGTTAAAGCACCTAAAAGATTTCCCAGATGAAGCCTGCCAGTAGGTCTCATGCCACTCAATACCCTCATAAAAACCCCCAATTTACCCCGCACCTCGTAATGCCTCGCTCTTCAGGGCGAGGTGCGGGGTTTACTTAAGCACTTTTCCTAATATCTCCATGAATAACTGGGGCCCAAGAAGAAGTTGGGCAAGAAGCATAACAATAAATCCAATAAAACGTAACAGTCCGAAGTAGAATAGAGCAAAGAGTAAGATAATAAAGCCGAAGCGCTCTAACTTACTGTAATTATAGGCCCAGCGTGGAGGAAGCAAACCGGTTAAGATGCGCGAACCATCCAGAGGAGGTATGGGCACTAAATTAAATATGGCAAGCAATAGATTGATAAAAATTCCAAAGACGAATAATTTGCCAATAAAAGTATAAGGCTCGATGATTCCCATGCGCAGAAAAAGAGTACAGAAAATGGCTAAGATAATATTGGCTACGGGGCCAGCTAACCCAACAGCCACCATATCTTGTTTGGGGTTGCGCAGGTTGCGAAAGTTTACCGGCACCGGCTTTGCCCAGCCAAATATAAGGGGAGTTTCTATTTTCATCACATGCACCTGGGTAATATAGAGTAAGAGAGGAAAGATGACGGTTCCTATCGGATCTATGTGAGCAATGGGATTCAGAGTAAGCCTTCCTGAAAGCCGCGCCGTAGAATCTCCCCGCCGCTCAGCTACCCAGCCATGAGCATATTCATGAACCGTTACTGCAAATAAAAGAACCGGAAGAACGATGAGTAAAATCATTATTTTTTCCTACGTTCCTTGACTAATCTCTTAGCCATTCTCCATTCCTCTTCCCTATTTTTAACCTTTCCATCCAATCTGGCCTCAAAGATCCTATCCAATACTTTTTTAAATCGGGGACCAGGTGTCAGACCCAGTCTCTTTAAATCCTCTCCCGTTATCTTTATTCTCACTTTTCTTAAGGTTGTCAGATAAAGGTTCACCCTCTCTTTTAGCCGGGGGCTCTTACTCTTACTGAGGATTAGCAGGAGGACCTCCAAAGGTAATTTAGTAAGCCTCTTATAGATGGTGCTGGGAAACATTCTCTTTTTCCCTGATAGCTTATGGATGAGATACTTCTCCACCTCTTTAGAAGCGATTATCTTATCGAAGTTCTTTCTCTTAAATTTGAACCTCTTGGCCAATTGCCTCGTCTGCGATAGGTCTAAGTCTTCAATCAATGCCAAGAGATTTACCAGCCACCAGGAGACCTTCTCCCCCTTGAGCATTCTCTTATATTCTTCCTTCTTTCTTTCAATCTCTTCCAGGATTCTGGTTATTCTTCTATTTAATCTGATCTCTGGATGGATATACCTCAAGACCCTAAATTCCTCCATCCTCTTTATGGCAGCCAATGGTTTCTTCTCATTTAGAATGAGGATGAGTTCGTCCCGCATTCTTTCATTCCCCAGCTTCTCGAAGAGTCCCTCTCCCAGGGCATTCTTAATGAAGCCCCGAGTCTGGGGATCGATTCTGAAGCCATACCTCTGTTCAAACCTTATCGCCCTGAATATCCTGGTAGGATCCTCAACAAAACTCAGATTATATAAGACGCGCACCACTTTTTTCTTTAAGTCTCTTTCTCCTCCATAGAAGTCAATCAGGTCTCCCGAGCCCTTTCTATTTAACTTAATAGCTATGCTATTTATGGTGAAGTCCCGGCGATAGAGGTCCTGTTTCAGAGAAGCAAACTCCACCCTTGGCAGGGCCGCAGGATACTCATAGAACTCGGTTCTTGCCGTAGCCACATCTATCTTGAAGCCATTGGGAAGGATGACTATCGCAGTACCGAACTCTGGAAATCTATTCACTTCTCCCCCAAGTTCTTTGGCCAACTTCTGGGCAAGGGTCATTCCCTTTCCTTCGACCACGATATCGATATCCAGGTTCTCTATTCCCAATAAAAGGTCCCTTACAAAGCCCCCTACAACATAGACCCCCATATTCAGTTCATCTCCTATCCTCCCGATTCTCTTAAGTAAATTCCGGATATCTTTGGGGAGGCGAACCTTCAAGAGGTTTTTTACATTGTGCCTGACAGCCTTCTTTAGATCAGGCACTAAATCATACTGGCTATAAGGCTTCTTTACCATATCCTCATGCAGAGTACGTAATAGATCGGTTCTGGTAACAATGCCCACCATTCTCTTCTTCTTCATTACTGGCAGACGGCCGATGTTGTGCTGGAGCATAAGAGACTGGATGCGTGAAAGGGAAGTATCGGGGATAATAGTGATGAGATCGGTTGACATATATCCTTTTACCCTTGAATGGCCGAGGCCATGATGGATGGCCTTATCGATATCGCTTCTGGTAATGATCCCCTTCAATCTTTTCTTTTCCATAACAGGTAATCCGGTATGGTTCCATCTAAGGAGTACCTTCCTGGCCTCCTCCACTGTAGTATCTATGGGGATGGTCTTCACAGGTGAGGACATCATATCGCATGCTCTAACCAAAGGCTTTATCTTTTCTTTCAAGACCTTCATCAATCTCTTCTTCGTTCTCTCCAGGGACATCTTTTTTATGGTGGCACTTGCTGCCTGAGGATGACCCCCTCCCCCAAATTCACGGGTAATATCTCCCACATCCACGGTCTCTAATCTACTTCGGGCAATGAGGTAGATGCGCTTCCCCATTCTTACTAAAGTAAGGATAACGTTCAGATTCTCCAGGTCCATTATCTTATGCACCAGGACCGCAATATCCCCGATATACTCTTCGCTCTCTGCCTGAGCAATATCTATCCTTATTCCATTGATAAGATAAGGCTTACAGGAGACGAGGAGCTCATTTAGGAGGACGACCTGAGAAGCGGAGAGTTCCCGATTCATGAATTCCGAGACCATGGCCAAGTTGGCTCCTTTTTCTAAAAGCCAGGAGATGGCTCCCAGGTCCTCTCTGGTAGTGGAGGGGAAGGTGAAGGAGCCGGTATCCTCATAGATCCCTAAGGCTAAGATGGTGGCCTCCAGATGGGTGAGAGGGACTCTCCTTCTCTTCAATATCTGAGTGAGAGTAGTTGCCGTGGCCCCCACTTTTTTAATCTCCTCCAGCTTTCCTCTGATATCCTTTGGTCCTCGAGGGTGATGGTCGTAGAGATGAATCACTACTTTCTTCTTCTTGACTAACTTCTCAAATATTCCTAACCTTCCTGCTGTCTTGGTATCGACGATTATGAGCCTGGTTATCCTATCCAGATCGATATCCCTTGCCCTGGTGATCTCAATGATGTGCTTATGGAGGGTAATAAACTCCCTCACATTCCTCTCGCAGGAGCTGCTGAAAGCAAGAAGAGCCTCGGGATATAACTTCTTGCAGGCGAGCATGCTGGCTAAGACATCAAAGTCCGCATTACTATGACCAACAATAACATCCACTAATATCTCCTTTTAGGTGATTGCCCACTTTCCCACCTGCTCACTTTCCCACTTTCTCCTTAGCCCCTCGGATGATACTTCCTATGTATCTCCTTCAGCCTTTCCCGGTCCACATGGGTATAGACTTGGGTGGTTGAGATATCGCTATGACCCAGCATCTCTTGAATGCTCCTCAGGTCTGCTCCTCTCTCCAAGAGATGGGTGGCGAAAGAATGCCTCAAGATGTGAGGGGTAATCCTCTTCTCAAAATCTACCCTCTTGGCATACTTCTTGAGCATCTTCCAGAATCCCTGACGAGAAAGGGAATTGCCGAAGCGATTGACGAATAATTCTTTGGTATCCTTCTCTTTTACCAATCTCTTTCTTCCCGTATCTAAATAATTCTTAAGCGCTTCCTGGGCATGAGAACCCAAAGGGATGATCCTTTCCTTCTTTCCCTTCCCCAAACAGCGTAGATACCCCACCTCTAAATTAGCATCCGCTATCTTTAGATTAATAAGTTCCGAGACCCTCGCTCCAGTAGCATAAAGAAGTTCTAAGGCTGCTCTATCCCTCAGACCCAGGGGGTCTTCTAAATCTGGTTTTTCAAGGAGTACTTCTATCTCCCTTAGAGAGAGGGTTTCGGGTAGCTTTGACCAGACTTTTGGCGATTCCAAGTTTATTGTAGGATCGCTTGCCAAATATCCTTCCTGGGCTAAGAATCTATAAAAGACCTTTAAAGAGACCAGAGAACGGGCAACAGTTGTAGAAGCAAGACCCTTATCCTTAAGCTCCAGAAGATAAGCCATGACTTCGTGCTTCGTCGTCTTTCCCAGAGTGAGGATGTGGCTCTTACGCAAGAAGGCGATATACTTCTTTAAATCACTTCCATAGGAAAGGAGAGTATTCTGGGCCAGGCCCCTTTCTACTGAGAGATAATTTAAAAATTTCTCAATCAGCTCTTCCATCTCCCCCTCGCTTCGCTCGCAGATATCAGATCTCAGAAGTCAGATATCAGAAACCAGATGTCAGATGTTAGAAATCAGATTGTTTTGCAGTAAATTATTGCTGATTACATCAGCAATCTGAAATCCGATATCTGAAAACTGATATCTCTGCTGCTATCTAAAAACTGAAATCTAAAGACTGATGTCTATTTACTTGTTCACTGTAAAAAGGGGTTATTCCTTTTTTCTTGGCCGATGGTCGTCTCTTCCTCATGTCCCGGATAAATCTTTATCTCATCCCCTAAAGAAAGGAGTCTCTCTCTTATAGACTGAATGAGCATCCTGCTCGAAGCCCCAGGAAGGTCTGCTCTTCCTATGCTATTTCGCAAGAGAGTATCTCCGGTAAATAACCTCTCATCTACTAAGAGACAGATGCTTCCCCTGGTGTGACCCGGGGTATGGATGACCTTAATCTTCAGATTCCCTAAAAGGATTATCTCCCCATCCTTTAAGAATCTATCTGCCGGAGGAGACTTAGTCATCCTTCCCCAGAATATGGCTAAGTTCTTTACTGGAGAACCTAATAGATTTCTGTCATCCCCATGAATAAGAATCTTTGCTCCGGTTGTTTCTTTAATTTTTGCATTTGCTCCGATATGATCCATATGGCCGTGGGTATTGATGATATATATAACCTTTAGATTATTATCCTTTACTATCCTCAGAATCTCCTCTTCTTCTGCACTGGGGTCGATGATGGCCGCCTCTTTCGTCTCTTCATCAGCAATGATGTAACAGTTGGCAAGCATGTCACCAACCATAACTTTTCTTAAAAACACATCCTCACTCCGTTCGGAATTTGATTGCACAGATTTTTCAATATCGTCTTACGGTTAAGGTTACGATGCCCGTTTCGTCTTTCGGTTACGTCTATCGTCTTTAAAACTTGTCCAAGCGTTACCTAATTTATAAAGCTGTCTTCCTGATTTATCATATACATCAATTAACTCATCACAACGTCTTACACTTACATACGTAGGATAGATATCTCTACACTGACTTAAACTAACGACCATCTCGTTACATTCACCCATAGCGTCATCGATATATTTTTGAAAGCCAGCTTTTTGATGACGTTTAGCATAGCCTTCTGCTATTAATCTTGGTATTGCTTTACATGCACGACTCGATTGGTCTTTTAAATCGTATTTTTCGTTATCAGGCAGTTTAGGCACAATTTCTTTCATCACGATTAGCATAGCACTATAAGTATTCTGGTATACCTCTAAATCTCTAAAGCTTGTGATTCTCTTTTTTCCTTCCATTTACGTTACCCTAACCATTAACCGATACGGGCTTCGTTACCGTTACCGATTAACGTCTTTTATCTGTGCCCATCCGTGCGACTTAGGCACATCTTTAATAGTTTACAATAATTCAGTTCAAAAAGCAAGTAATTTTTCAAAAAACTTTCAACTTTTTTCTCGTCGCTGACTCGAAGATAAAGTTATTCACCGATTTCAGGCATAAAAAAGAAGCTGCCAGTAAAAATCTACCAGCAGCTTTTTATATTTTGATGCTAGTTCTTGAAATATTTATTTACCTGTCTATAGTCGAAGGACAATCTTCTTGTCTTTCTTACTTATAGTTACACTATCCTTTTTTATATCTATCACCTTTCTCCCAGCTACTATTTCCCCAATTTTTACAATATGGCTATTAGCGCCTTCTTGTAGGATGGCCATTGGAAATGTCTCATTCCAGATAACAGCGGTTAAAGTCAATGATGATTTTAGTTTTTCTGATTTAGTAAGTAAGGGTTTTTTCTTTATAATCTTCCCTCTGCCTCGATTCTTTCGGAAGGGATCGATCAAGCCTTTTATAGGATAAACAAACTTAGGCCTCCTCTTGATAGATATATCTTTTAGTTCAACGGTAGTGACTATCTTTGGCTCAAGGGCTGTAATTTGCTTTGGGTAAGGAGGTCGCAAATTAATATATGCTACCCGAAAGACATTTAGCCAAACAAGGAGAGCCAATGCTGTTAGGAAACTTTTTAATATTCTATTATTTTTTTCCAACTGATTCACCGCCCTCAGTTAATCCAAAAGTGGTAAATACTATGTAGATTTTATAACTTTTGGGATCGGGGTTAGTCTTCATCCGGAAGTCCTTAACATTTACAAACAATTTTGAAGAATTTTCCAAACTATTTAGGAACTTACCAAGGTTATGGTAACCTCCCTGGCCATCCATCTCTACAAATATCTCTTGGTAGGGGCCTTCCCTTCTCTGAGATAGTGGTTTAATTGAAATGACTTTAACGTTGGTCTTACTGGCTATCTGTGCTAATACTGCTAAAAATTTTGAGAATCTTTCCTGCTCAGGAAGTAGTTTTTGAAGGGCCTCTAACTCTTTCTGTAGAGTATCATGCTTTTTCTTTAAGACTTCAAAATTTTTTGCTTCTTGCAGGAAAGAGATTTCTGCTTTCAAAACACCTCTTAATTTAGAATTGACCCTAAATTGGAAGAGGAAGAAAAGAAGGAGAAAAATCATTACTAAAAGAAGAATAGCTTCTTTTTTAATTCTCCTTTTCTTAATTAGTCCGAGGAATTTCATTTCTCACTCCTTCTGGCAAGCTGACAAGTAATTCCAAAATCTATCCAACCTTTGTCCTTGATCTTTTGAGTGGAGCCTAGGATTATCTTTGCAAAGAAAGAAGAATTTTCTAAATTAGCCATAAATTTGGATAGACGATAATGGGAGAAAGCACTCCCTTTAATCTCTATTCTCCTTCCTTCCTCTGTTTGAAAAGTTTTTCTTTCTTCGCCTCCTTGCTCTTTAACAGTAGCTACTTCAGTCAGCCAGATCTTATCTGGAGTAATCTTAGATACCTCATATATTATGGGCGACCATTGGGCTTGCTCAAGCATCTTAGAATTTATCAAAGCGATTTTTTCTTTTATTTTTTTATCTTCTTTTTTCAAGTGCTGGATTCTTTTAACTGTTAAGGATGTAGCTTCTTCTTTCTTTATTTTCCTTAATTGCTTTTTAATTCCAGAGGTTTGGAATGATAAGGCGATATTTGCCATTAGTAAGAGAGTAATTAGTGAGGTAGTAGCAGTAGCAAAAATCCTTTTTTGTTGTTTTACCTTCTGTTCTTTTCTAATTTTTGGAGGAAGGAGATTTGTTCTGACCTCCCCCCTTAAAGCCAAACCAAGGGCAATAGTCAAAGAGGATGCCATTTCTGAATTTAATCTAGAAGGGTCAAATTGGATATTTTTCAGAGGATCGGCGATCTCCACTTGGAGCCTGAGCTTCCGTGCCAAGAACTCATCAAGACCTCTCAATCTAGCACCTCCTCCAGAAAGGACTATTCTATTGACCAAGGCTCCATCTGGTTGGGATTGATAATAATCAAAGGAATGGCGGATTTCAGCTACCAGAGCTTTTAAAAAAGAGTCGATGGCTTCTGAGATTCGGTGGGCTTTCTCTTCTTTATTGGCCGACTCTGCAGGAATGGTTACTTCTCTCTTCAATCTCTCTGCCTCAAGAAAATCTATTCCCAGTCTAGCACAGAGGGCTTCAGTAAGATCGTTGCCACCGATGGGGAAGCTTCGGGTAAAATGGAGCATTCCGTCTTTTTGGATGCCTAGGTCAGTAGTAGTAGCCCCAATGTTGATGAATGTTACTACTTCATCCTTCCTGGATTCCTGGCCATAAGTAAGGGAGTTGAACAGGGCTAAAGAGGTGACATCGACAACCTCCGGCGTGAGGCCAATGGAGTCAACAAGATCTAGGCGGTCATTGACAATCTTCTCCTTTATTGCCAATAGGATAACATCTACTCCCCATCTACTCTGCCTCAATACCTGATAATCAATAACCATTTTATCCAAAGGCAAAGAAATCTGGTTCCGGGCTTCGTATCTTATGATACGATCTACCTTGCCCTCGCTCCCTGGTGGTAGTTTTAAGAATCTACTAATTACCGATTGGCCAGGAACAGCCAAGGTTATTCTCTTGGCCTTGATATGCTTCTCCTTTAAAAGATGCTGGATGGCCTCTACTATCTTAGCCTTTTTCTCTTCATCTGTTGCTAAAGGATTATGTTCTATTTCGATTAGCCCAGCATTAAGTAGCTTTACCCCAGTGGGAGCAATTTCCAATTGGATTACTTTTAGGGAACTGGTTCCAATATCTAAGGCTACTCTGATCTTTCTTCTAAACATCCTTTTATTCCTCAGAAAGACTTACCCATTTCCTCTCATAGACTAAGAGAAGTTTATCTATCTTCAGTCTAATAGCATCAATTTCAGCATCTATCTTGCAGAGAGTCTCAATAGATTTTAGGACATCTAAGATAGCTTCCTCTGCCTTTTCTTGAGTATCGATGGTCTCTGCCTGCAGGCCACTGAGAAGCTCCTTTGCGTGATTCACCTTGGCTACGTCTCCCCCACTAACCTCCAGGTTATCTAAGTCAACCAGTATCTCATCGATTAGTTGCCTGCTCGATGCCTCTAACTTTATCTCATGCTTTAAAGCATTAAATGGTGCATGGGTGTAGTAGACGCCTCTCACTAAGTAACTAGCCTGTGTAGTGAGGGTATAGATAGAGGCAACATCTGGCAGTGCTACTAAGTAGGTTAAGGTCTTGGTCTCTCCAGCATTTAGTGAGAAGTTCCAGGTGATGCAGTTGCCAGAGACTATGCCTCCAAAGCTATCAATTGCTTGGATATCGGTGGGCAGGGTCTCCTCAACATTGACCTGCAGATTGGTAACTAAGGACTTGACTTTGATCTCAATGGCCACTACATCCCGGGGTGTTATTTCCTCTTCCTCTGGAGTGACATAGTTGATTGAGTTCTCAAGGAGGGAAGCGAATTGGTCGTAGTTCGTCTCACCAGCGCTCATGCCAAAGTCAAAGGCAAAGAAGATTGTCTTTCCTTCTCCAAATTGACTGGTCACTACTGCGGGTAGAGAAGAGTCATCCTTCATATGACCCACAGATTCTGCATCGATGGTACTCACTGTCTGGGCCAGAGTATCGGGAAGGATCTCTACCCTCATGGCCCGACCGAGAGAGTCAAAGTCCTGGGCGCTTGAGATGTCGCTCTCCAAGAAGCTGATGGTGTAATCCTCATCTGGCAGATAACCTATGAACTTGATGCCCAAGACCTCGCTCCCCGCATTGCCTGGTTGACCCTTCCCCTTACCTTGGCCTTGGGCCTCAGGAACCTCTCCCACTCCCCAGAAGAGGGAGGAGATTAATCCTTTGCCCAGATAGACCTGTTCCCTTAATTCATCTGGAATGTGACTGGTCAAGGGTAGTTGATTTCCTAAGATGATGTAGCTGGTGTAGATGTTCGATCTCAAGCCTTCTTTGAATTCATCCCGATCCTCAACAATCTTATAGTAGCAGGTATCTGCCTCTTCCAGGGCCTGTTCAATTAGGCTCTTCTCTACTTTGGCTAAATCGCTTTCCTTGTAGTTTAGCCAGATGAGTATCCTCGGCCTAAGAGAGACATCCTTTGTGACCTCTAAAGCAGCTGAGACGGTTATTCCCAGACTCTTGGTATCCGCAACATTGCCTGCCTTGTCTGTGCTTCTGTAGTTGATGGTGTGGAAACCTAAGGCATAAGTGGCCAAAGTAAAGGGAGCGCTATACGTTGTCCAGTCTCCAGTGTCAATTATATACTCTGCCTTAGAGACTCCAGAGGGCGCTATGCCTCCATCTGTGGCAGATAGAGTAAACTCACTCTCTGGAATTACGATTGTGCCATTGTTGTAGTCATAGGAGATGGATGTTGTTGGTGGAGTCTTATCAATCAGGAAAGAGACTGTAGCCGTAGAGGTATTCTTTGCCTCATCTGTGGCAGTAATAGTAACTGAATAGCTTCCTTCACTGGTATATTTGGTTCCACTAACAGGACCAGTCACTGTGAATTTAGTCAGGTTGTCTATCACCGTGTACTCCAAGGTGACATCCTGATTGGTGACCAATCCATCCTGAGGTGAGGTGATGGTAATTACTGGTGGTGTCTTATCAATCAGGAAGGAGACAGTGTCTACGGCACTATTTCCTGCCTCATCTGTGGCGGCAACCGTCACCTGATACTTCCCTTCAGCGGTGTAGGGACTCCCGTCTCCAGATATCTTAATATTCTCTACCTTACTCACGTTGTCACTCACTGTGTAGGATAAGGTAACATCCTTATTGGTGACCAGGCCATCGGTGGGCGAGGTAATGCTAATAACCGGAGCGGTCTTATCAATGATGAAGGAGACACTTGCTTGAGCACTATTCCCCGCTTCATCTGTGGCAGTTAAGGTGACAGTGTAAGCATCCTCTTTGGTATAGGGACTCTCATCCCCAGTTACTATAATATTTCCTGGAGCACTAACATTATCACTAACCGTGTAGGCTAAAGTGACATCCTGATTAGTAATCAGCCCATCTTCAGGATAGGTCACGGTTATCACTGGCGCTTCCTCATCCCAGACGACAACATCGAAATATTCTGCTCCCGCAGTAAGGAGTAGACCATATTCATCATCGCCAATGGGCTTGTAAAGTCCGTAGATGAGCTCTCCTATCCCCTTATAGGGAGCCGACATACTTCCTATTACATTGACAACATTCTCTCCCTTAACAAAGTCTTGAGTAATCTTAAAGCAGTCTGTGTAATTTCCCCTGCTATCCTTTATCCATCCCTGCAGGACTCCAGTGATGTCCTGGTTTACCTCTATTCTGAACCTTATCTTCATTTCGTCATTGGGATAGTACTCATTCTTATCCAAGGTGCATTCAAGAACCCTTGCTGAATATCCCATGACATCAAAGGGATAGGTGTAGTCTTTACCAGCAAAGGTATAGTCAATGGCATAGGTCCCTGATCTCATCTCTAAAGGCAAGGTAAATTCAAAGGTGGTTAGACCGCTCTCAATAGAGAATTCATCACTATATCCCGGGGCATCTATTTTCAAGATGCCGGATTCGGTTGCCTCAACCGTGACCCTCACCACTTCTCCGGCCGGGTAGACCTGTTTATTTGTATAGAGAGTAATGATATCGCCCTTCTCATAGATATACATGGAGTTAAGGTATACCGATCTACCGCTTGCCAGATAGATTCCGTAGAATATCTTCACACCAGTGAATTTGACCGGGATATTGAACTCCAGGGTTTGGGGTTCGACCAAATCAAAGGCCTTTATCTCCTGATAATCACCGAAGATGACTACCGCATACAAGTGAGGGGTTAGCTCATTGGCACTGGATACTTTCAGGGTCAATTTTGCTGTTTCGCCTTCGGTGTAGAACTTTTTATCTAAGTAGGCCTCTACATTTACCTTGTATCCCCTGATGTGGAAAGGAATCTCTATCTCTTCCCCATTGACACTACAGAGAGCATAATAGTCCCCTTCCAAGAAATCATCTGGTATAGTGAAGGTAAAGGTTACCTCTTTCTCTTCACCCGCTTCTAACCAGATGGACTTTATTTCATAAGCGATATCCACAGCCCTGAAGTGAACATCCGCTCTTCCAGAAGCAGTCCCAATATTCTTGACTTCCACCGTTATATCTGCCTTCTCTCCCACATTGAATACCAGAGTAGGAACTTGAGCACCGAATCCGATCTTATCCAGAACCGGACTGGGATCAGTAGCATTCGCCCGGGACAGGGTACTTCTGAACTTAATCCTTCCTGGGCTTACATCAGCTGAAGCTAACTCAGATACTGGTCGCCACTGGCTAATTCCTTCCTTATAATGCTGTTGTATTTCTTCTGGGGATAAAGCTCTATTATAGATTGCCACTTCGTCGATGAGGCCGTTGAAAGCGCAAGACCCCCCAGCAAATCCACCAATTGCCATTGTATGCGCATTAAAAGTCTTATTCCCTGTATAGTTATGCGTATGGACAAGAACTCCATCTTGATAAACCTTTATTGTATTTGAACTGGCATCACATACTGCTACTAAATGATTCCACCTATTTACTGGTGATGTGGATAAAGTAAAGGTATTCGTATATTGATTGCCCCACCCAACTCTAAAATTATAACTCCCTTCATTAATGAAATAAAATCTTCCCATATGGCCTATCAGTGCCTGCTTAGATGTGTCTGAATTTTGATAGAACCAAACACTTTGCGTATAACTATTACCATTTCCAATTTCTTGGCTTGGATTGAATGATGACACAAGTAGATAATCATTACTCCCATCAAAACTCAAAACCGTACCTCTTTCAGAATCATCTACCCAGGTTGCACCATGGATTGTTCCATCATTATGATTATCTGTTGCGTCATGTACTACATTGCCAGAGCCTTCATCCATCTTCCATAATCCAACTATTGATGGTATAACAACGTCCGTAGTGATAAATTCATGCGTTATCGTGCCGCCATTTAGCGACTGCTCTGCCTGGAAGTTAGCGTAATAGATGACCCCTGGCGTCTCTATCCAGGGGGTCTCCATAATTCCTGAGATAGCATCTGGAGCCAATTCAACCCTGTCGTCATTAACAACAATAGTGTTTGTTAATACATTGCTCGCATCCTCTGCTTCTATCTCTTTCTTCTCAGGGGCGGGGCTAATAGTATACTTTGGTGCTAAAGTGAAGGGTTGTATTTTTTCAGCGATAACCTCTCCCCCACTAATAACCTGGACCTTGGCCTCGTAACCGCCCGCTGCTACCGTAGGAGCAATGTTAAAGACAAGTGTCTTCGCCTCCCCTATCTTCAGATTTAATTCCACTTCTTCTCTATAGAATCCAGTATCTAATGTAAGGCTACCCACAAAGTCATTCTTCCCAACATTTATTACCTTTACTGAAACCTCTATCCTGCCCTCTTCTGAGAGTTGGGGAGAGACAACAATGCTTTCAATCTCTACCTGGTTTAGGCTGGTCACCCTGAAGTTTACGCTTCCTTGGCCAAATAATGAACTATAGCTTAGGGTGTAATTCCTTTGAGTTAAGTTATAGGTAAGTTCTCCACTTACACTTTCACCTTTCGGGATATAGAATTCTTTCGTTAAAATCTGGTTTTCCAAGGTAAAGGTCATACTGAATTGAGTATCAAGAATTCCAGTATTGGTTATTTTATAGGGAATACTTATTATACCTTCCAGATAGGTATCCTCAGGAGTGATGCTTACCTCTATCTTCTCGCCAAAGATGATTCTCTTTGAAACCGTCTTATTGACATCGCCTGAGAGAACGGCTTTTATTGTCGTATCCTGCGTGATATTAAAGATTCCTCTAAAGAGACGAGACTTACCAACTGGAAGTAGGAGAGTAGAGGTCTCACCAGCGAAGTCCACCTTCAAGTTGGCATCCATATTGCCACTATTTTCGAGTACTAGTGTAGCCTCAAAGTCGCCCTGACCAACAATGTCTGGAGCAGAAAGGACGGCCTTTACTGCTACCTCCTCCACACTAATATACTCTGAGACCGTAACCTCACCCACCTTCCCTTCTAAGATAAAGGAATAGGTTGCCTGAGTGGTGGTGGTAAAGGTATGCGTCTCCCCTGGTGCTAAACTAAAGGTCTCACTATATATCTCTAAGTTATCCCGCTTCAATATTAGATTTAGGTTCTCTGCTGGGAGATCACTACCATTATCTACCTCTCCAGTAATGGTAATTATTTCATTCGGCTTATATACCTTCTTATCTGTCTCTAAGGTCAATGATATCTTGCTATCTGTTATATAGAATGAGTTTTTGGCCTGGGCAATGGCCTGCCCTATCTCAGACTCAAGGTTGGCCAAGAGGTATAGTTTGCCCGTGGCCTTTAGGGTTCCTATTAAAGTAATAAGATCCAGCTTCTCAATGATCTGGACTGGGATATCCTTCTCCCAGAGTATTAACATACCTGGGGATACGGGCGCTGTCTGGGCAAGTCGAGTCAGTTCTTCATTATGGTAGGTAGAGCCATCGCCTGCCACAAATAGTTCAAAAGTACCGACCTCGGATATCAGGGAGGGAAGATAGATGGTTACTCTCTTTCCCCCGTCATAGGTTAAGTCTAACCTCCCTCCAGCGGGCATGGAGATTGCTTCCCCGAATGCTTCAACCTTAATCCTCAATGCCTGGGAAGATGCTAAGGAGGTTGAATCATAGAAGATATTCTCATTATCATATATCTCCCCTAACTTCTCGTCCCCCATTGAGAGGAACTGATAACGAATTCCCTTTGCCAGAGAGGCAGTGGGCGTTACTAGGGAGACATTCTCAAGGTCCTTTATTAATAACGAGGCTATCTCTACTGCCAATGCCCCTGTCCCACCATAGGCTCCCATATCGTTCCTCGTTCCATCCAGATCATTATAAATAGAATCGGGATGGCCGGCATTTATGGAAAGGGAGCCTGGCTGGAGGCGATAATCATTATATGTAGCATTCACGAATAAGGGGTCAGAGGAGATATCCCCGGTTCCAGGAGAAAGTCCAGAGTAGTCGGTAGCATTATTCCAGAGGTTATTATATGAGGTCTCGGGAGAGGACTCTTTTGCCAGGATTCCTTCGAGACTATGGCCAGTAAGAATGTTATTGATAATCTTCACCTTATCATAGCCTTCTATGCGAATGCCCTGGGCGTTATCTACAATGGTGTTATTAATGACCGGAGAACTACCCGAGCCACCTGAGAACCAGACCCCGATGGGGTTATCCTTAATGAGATTATTGGTAACTACAGGAGAGGAGCTTCCCCTTACGAATATTCCCGCATGGGTGAGTGTCTCCTGAATCAATTCCCTTCTTACTCCCGGGAGGTTCTCCTTGACCACCTTTAGATTCAATGTTCCGTCCACACTTCCCATAATATCTGTAATTGCCTTTATCTCCTCATCAGTGAAGTAGACCTTCTTCTCTGTCTTGGTGGTAAGAGAGGCCTCTATTCCCTTGATCTCGATATTCTTCGTCCAGATTGTCTTCTTCCCTGTCTTGAGGTTAAGACAGGTTACATAGAGTTGATATATCCCACTTGCCACTCTATCTGGGATGGAGAAATCGAGCGCCTTTAAGGCGTTGGCCTGAACCTTGATCCTGCTCCTATCCTCTGAGCGGACTATATTTCTGGGATCGAAAAGTTTTATTCCATAATCATACTCTCCGTCAACCCCCCCAATATTCTTTATCTCTAACCGTATCTCTTCTCCAGCAGAATAACCTATCTTATCTATGCTGAACTTTAGCCTATCTTCAGGGATCACGAAATCAAAGTTCTTTGCTATGGAGTTGGCCAGAGCAAGGGTAATCTCTACCTTATGCTTTCCCGCAGATGCCGTCTCTGGGATGGTGATCTTGTAGGAGAGGTTGGTGCTTTCATTTGGTGAGAGCTTGACTTCTTTGGTCTTGGTAAAGTCAAGATCCGGAATAGAGAGAGTGACGACTAACCTCTCTTTGAATTTCCCACTATTAGTCAGTTTCAGGCTCATATTCATTTCTTCCCTTGCCCGGTAAAAAGGCTTGTCAAAGTCTAGTTTTATTAAGGCACTGCAGGGTAGATATATCGAGCCATTGAATATTCTGCCAAGATAAGTCAGGGTATATTCCAAATTATAGGTACCGAATTTAATCTCTTCTATGGGAACGGTGAAGTCAAGAGATAGGGCCTTTCCCATTGCCAAAGGTCCGAAATCCTTTGTCTCACTCCAAATGATAGACCCAGCCGGATCCTTGAGACTCACTTCTAAACGGGCAGAGGGAACTTCTACGAACCCCACATTCTCAATATCAAAAGAAATATCATTCTTAGTGCTAAATACCTCTGGTAAGGAGGAAGTGATAGAGAGAAGTGCTTGGGGGATCTCAAAGGATGTAGAGCCAGAACCGATCTTACTTCCATTGCGATAGGCCTGGGCAGAGACGAGATATACTCCACTGGCTGGGAGGCTGGGTAAGGTGAAGTTAAATGTCTCACTTATCGTGCCATATGGTGAGAGGCTTAAGACCAGGTTCTTTTCAAAGACCTTGACATTATTGGGATCAGTGACTAAGAGTTTGACCTGGGAGTCATAGCCTATGCCTTCTCTATTGTAGATATTCAAAGAGACGTTTACCTCTTCACCTCTCTGGTATATCTCCTTATCTGTTCCAATACTTATGGTAACTTTGGGAGAGCGGGCATAGACCACCTTATCCGCATATCCCAGGTAATTATCATTTTCATCATAGAAGCGCACCTCCATCCTCGTTCCCCAGAAAGAGATATCCTTAATCAAGACCTTATGGGTGAATGTGGTCTCACTCTGTGCCAAGGCCAGGAGACTCTTATCTAAACCGAAATTTCCCTGACACTTAATGGTTTTACTCTCCTCTCTCTTATTCCAGATGTGGATGGTGAATAGGGTCTCGCTTCCTGCCAGGAGATGTTCCTCGGGAGAGGTTACTGAGAAAGAAAATTCAGTAGGCGCTATACCACTCACCAGATGATGACTCACGCTGAAGCGCTCACCCTGCCTCTGCCACTGGACAGTCTTCCCTTCACTATCCTTTAGAGTGTAGTCCACCCACCAGATCCCCAACTTTGAAAGGGGCTGATAGGTGAAGTCTATCGTCTTCTCTCCCCCGGCAGGGATGGCCTGAGCGATCTCAATATTGTCAATAATCTTCTTATCCGGATCCAGGAGGTTGAGGATGACCTTATTCGCATCTCTTGTGCTGTCATTCTTCACCCTGAGGGAGACATTGATGGTGTCTTCTCCCGGCTTGAACTCTGGTATATCCTTGGAGATGTCCTTGGCATATGAGATCATATCTCTGATCAGGCTGCGCTCATCAGCGGTCAATTGCTCATGGCCATAGGCATAGTCAGAGTATAATGTAGAGGCCATGACCTTCCCCCTTCCGTAGGGATACTCAATGAGACAGGGCATGCTATTCTTCGTTCTTCTCAGTAAGATGGTGGCCTCCTCAGGATACTTGGTGAAGAAGCCATCCACATTGCCATTTAGTATGGCCTGCGATTGGCCAGCGAAGATATGATGGTAGTTCTCAATGTAGGCCGCCTGGGAGTGGCAGGACTGGTCCTCGATATAACCATAGCCAGAGGGCTCTCCAGGAAGGGCACTGAACTCATATCCCTTAGACTGGGTGAGGCAGAATACTACTCCCCCGTTCTCTACATACTGGGCAAGATTGGCCTTGAAGGTGGGTGAGGAATCGAGGCCTATTAATCCACCTGAGGGAATAATGAGAAGAGGATACTTAGCAATCTCTTCTGAAGTGAAGTCTGGATTTACAAGATAGAGCAGTTCTTTGAGGCTATTTAAGAACTTGAAGTCCTCTTCTATGAAGCCATTATTTAAGAAGGCTATCTTGGGAGCGGTCCGGGCAATCATCTCCTCAACAGGAGGATAGCTCGGCTCTGAGACCTCCTCTGATTCATCTGGCCTGGGAGGAGTGAAGATGATATCGATAATCCGGCCCAAGGGACCTAAGGCTCCCCTCCTCCTCACCAGGGCCTGGCAGATTTTTGCCCTTGCATTGCCTACATTGTCCTCGATGTAGAGACCAAAGGCATAGGCCCCCTCCTTTAGGTTCAAGGGCTCTGAGGTCACCTGCCAGGTGCTTGCCCCGGTCTGCTCCACGCTTGCCTCAAGTAGCTCCCCACCAACTACCAGGATGGCACTTTCTGGATTGACCCCGGATAGAGCGTCCGTTGCCTCATCAATAACCGGGATGGTAAAGAACTCCTTATTCGCTGAAATATGGAATATGGAACCATGGATTGGAGCAAACTGCTTTATTCGTGGTGGAGTGCTATCTTTGGGATGTTTCTGGGGATCAGTAGGGTCTGTTCCTAACGCCACCTCTTTTCCATCACTCCAGCCATCCCCATCAGTATCTTTCTTCGTGGGGTTTGTACCATGCTGATACTCCTCTAAGTTGGTCAATCCATCCCCATCAAAGTCCCCATCTGGACCCTGACTGAGGTCTCCGAAGTGTTTTCTCTCCCATTCATCAGGTAGGCCATCGTTGTCACTATCCTCTGAAGAGACAACACTAAAGGTCTTCGTTCCTGTAGTGGGATACCGGGCACAATTCCCTACCTCATCTATAACAGTGGCATAATAGGTGTGACTACTTATAGAGTAGGGTCCAGCATTATAAGTTAAAGTGCCTCCCTCTGTCCAGGTCTTTACGTTCGCTCCATCGACATAGAGCTTGACCTCTTTTATCTCTACATTATCTGAAGCATTGACTGTAAAGATAACTGTCTGGGTGTTGGTAGGAGTAGCAGGAGAGTGAGAGACAGAAACATCTGGTGGGGTGGTGTCAGTTTGAATTGTGAACTTGTGCATTTGATCTTTGCCGCCGATGTGAGAATCAACACCGTTTTCATCTTCGTAGTTGTCAAACTTATTGGTGGAGGTATTAACTTTGGCAATAGTTTGGGGATTTCCGTCAAGTAAATTATCGGCTAAATCTTTTGCGGAAATGGTCAAAGTTTTTTGCCCGTCCCCCAAAGATTGGATTTGACTTTTTGTTAAAGTCCCTGTCCACTTCTTTTTTGTTGAATCTAAGGAACCTGAAATTATAACTGAAGTATTCCCTTTAACATCAACATTCTGAATTTGCTCGCCAAAATCAATTATTACTGTAGCATCGGATTGCCCGTTAAGTGATTCATCTGAAGTCTTATTTAATGTGCGTGTTGTCGTTCCTTCTTGCCATTCTGCTTCGTACTTAGTTTCCCCAGCTTGCTCGATTGATACCTTTTTCACATGCGGTGGTATTGAGATAGCACAACTATATTTGTACTTACTTCCACTTCCGGATGTTTTCAGTCTGCTCGGAATAAGTATTATTTCTTTAATATTATTTGCCTCTGTTCCATCAAAATTGGAATATTCAACCGAACCTTTATATGATGAAGTATCTAATGAAATATCATGAGGATATTTTGTATTATTATTTAATACTTTTGCTAACTTTACTCCCCAATCACTATCAATATTGCCATCAAACATTATTAAAATAGGTAACACTTCCGTTAAAGATGTTGGTTTCTTGATCTTTATATAATTTGCCGCCAAGTAGTCGTCTGCAGTTGTAGATACGGGGTTCAAGGATCGAGATTTTGCAATTATCTCACCTGTAGTAAAATTGAATGTATCGATATAATAATCATCTATAGTATCGAGAGGATAAATTATTTTGACTTCTGGAACTTGAGTGGTTGGAGTTTGAGGTATACCATCGTCAGCAAATCCATAAGTTCCCCTCCTCATATAGCAAGCTAAAGTAAAATTCTTAAAAATTGCCTTAAACTTATTCCCGAAATAGTTTGGAGCAGGATCGCCAAGCATTTTCCCTATTGCTTTCACCATGTCAATGTGTTTTGGAGTGGTGTAATTACCAGCTGTATAATTTTCTAAGATTTCTCTAATGCTTTTTCCTTTCTTACTGAGTTTCTCACTAAGATATTTGTAAAAAAGCATTGCATCATAATCCCTTAAAGTCAATGATTTCTCAGGGGTGTCCAATAAATCTTTAGCATAGTCGTCGTTTACATAACTATTTATAGTATCGTATAACTCATCTTCCATCCAGGCAGCACTACCTTCCCAAAACCAATCTAAAGTAGTTGGATTATATGTTGTGTCTTTAGCGTACCGTTGTTGAATAGCGTGAAAGAATTCGTGAGCTAACGTCACTTTTAAGCCATCAACTCCCGATGTTTTCCACCCAACTTCGCTATAATTATTATCAATCGTAATAGTAGGTGGTGTAGTACTTGCATCATTATCTAGGGAGGTAACCCCATAATGACCAACACGTCTGTCTTCTACTTTTATTTTAATCCTTTGTGCATTACTCGTAGGGTTATCAACTGTATTAGGAGGTTTAAAAAATCCCAATGTCCCAATTTCATAATTCCAAACTTCTTCTGCTATGATTTTTACATTATTAATATAGTCATCGGTTGCATAATTAGGTCTACCAGTAATAGGGTTGATAACTGCAGGGTCATTTTCCCACTCAATCCAGAAATGATCTGTATTGGCAGTAACCATTGAAGAATAGGAAAAATTACTTCCTACCATTAAAATTAGTAGCGATAACAATAATGTAGCAAAAATCTTTTTCATCATTTGGCCTTTATCAGAATTTCACATATCCATAATTAACTATCGTAATTTTGGTTCTTATATAAAAATATTTAACCTTTTGGTCTGGATAGAGATCTCTCCCAAGCACGATATTCCTTCTAAGTCCATATTTATTCCCATACAAAAACTTCCCATGTTTTTTAACTGCTTTCTTTATAGTTTTTTTGTCTAAACCTCTAGGGTTGTCCCATACAAATTTTGTTGACGGCATAGTGTTCTCCTGTATTGGCAATTCAATTTTATTTCTTGCGGGACAGTAATATTCTTTATTCAAATATTTAAACTTGATGTTCCCACTTTTATCTATATTTATAATCTCCACATCTTTGACAAATCTCACATTTCTGAATTCTCCCCAAACTTGATCCTCATAGCCTTTATGTCTAGCACCGAGTTTAGGTTTAGCGATTGGTATCTTTCTAGGGGGGGTTACGAATTGACACGTGAAGTATAAATCACCAGTTCGTCCAATGTTCCAATTTATAACATCAGTATCTGATAATACATCAAAATTTTTTAGATACGTTATTCGATGGAAAATAAATAAGCTAGTTTCAGGTCTAACCTCTTTTTTAAACTTATCTAATATCTCTTTTCCAGTAAAAATTTTTGGGTAATTATACTTCATGTACTCTTGTTTTGTCATACGTGTTACTTTTTTCTTTCCAAAGCCCATTTCTATATTATCCCAGTTTTCTTCAATGATTCCTATAACTAAGATTTTTCTGCCTTTCTCCACCGGTTCCTCTGCCCCTGTTGATTCTTGGTTCGTTGTAGATTTCTCCCCCATCCCCAGACAGATTACACTTGTTCCTAAAAGCAGGGCTCCTGCCAACAAAATTCCTACTATTCTTTTCATTTCCGTCCTCCTCCAATTCAGACCCTTTCTCATTTTATTTTCTCATTAATTTCTTGGAATATATAGAATTTGACCAAGACGAATTGCATTGGGATTCTTAATCTTGTCTTTATTTGCTTTGTAGATTAAAATCCATTTATTAGAGTCGCCATAGATTTTTTTGTAACCCGCTATCTTTCCTAAAGTATCGCCCTTCTTCACTTTGTAATAGAATCCTGGCTTTACTTGCTTTTCCGCTTTAACCTTCTTCTGAACCAACTTTTTTGCTCTTTCCTGAACAGCCTTTTCTCCCTCTTTCCTTTGAATCAGTTCTTCTGCTTTCTCCCGTGTCTCTGTCCCCTTTTCTTCGCGAATTAATTCTTCTGCTTTTTTTCGTGCTTTTTCTTCTTTAGATTTTTTGCTAGCCCCTGTAGCCTCATTGAGACTGCTTACGCTTGCAAGTACTAAAAGTAAGGATACAACTCCAATTACTTTTATAGAAGTTAATTTAAAACTCATGATAAATCACCTTCCTTTGAGCAAAGGAGCATAAGGACCATTGGCTGAGATAGTATTTCCAGAGATAGTTGGTGAAGAATTGTCAGAATAGATTCCGTGACCACTGTTCCCAGAGATAACATTATCCTTAATGCTCCCTCCAGAGCTATGATGAAAGATGCCAGAGGAGCGGTTGAGAGAGATATCATTGGAGGTGATGGTGGGAGAGGAGAGGTGGGAGTAGATGCCATGGGAGTTATTGGTTATGGTATTTCCTGAGATATGGGGTGAGGCATGCTCGATATAGATCCCCTGATGGCCATTATCCTTAATAATGGTGGAGGTGATGTTGGGAGCTCCGTACTTGATATCGATCCCCCGGGTCTTACTCTTAGAGACCTGGGATTCTACAAGGGAGAAGGAGGAGGGGGTACGGTAAAGGTATAAGGAGTTCCTCGGATGAAGACCTCCTCCATACCTTATGAGGACATATTCCAGGTTTCCCGTTGCCTTATCGCTATCAAAGCGAATGCCTCCCCAGTCT
>SDBT01003704.1_pt1 | contig 26286 bp, 30 predicted proteins | sample 2277101 | NCBI WGS metagenome assembly SDBT01 (sample SAMN10404973, study PRJNA504765) | marine sediment metagenome | isolation source: marine sediment core GS10_PC15, 103 cmbsf | place: Arctic Ocean: Southern Knipovich Ridge | collected 2010 | reverse complement strand
CGAGGTTTCCTCAGTATCTCTTCTTACATAAAGTTATGCTCTACTGTTCTTCAAAGCTCTAAATCTTATAAGATACTGGTATTTTATCCACCAACTAAAGTTGGTGGGTTATCTTAAACAACTAAAAAAGTGTTTTCTGCGCCTTAGCTTTTTTCAATTCATTTAATTTAGCTAATTGACTATCAATCCTACCTTCACTAAACTCATATTTTAATAAAATCTCTTTAATCTTTTCCGGGTTTATTTTAGAAAATTCAATCTTAGGATTTTTATCAATTTTAGGCTTTTCAATTTCATTGTAAATTTCTTTCCAATCAAATCCTAATTCAAGTTTTTCATCATCTTTAACAGCTTTAAATATTTTTTCCTTAGTTTTATGTTCTTTAACAAGTTTCAAAGATTTTTTAGGTCCTAATCCATGAACTCCTCCAGGATTATAATCTGTTCCACATAAAATACCTAAGCAAATTAGTTGCTCTTGATTAATACCTAATTCTTTTAATACATTTTTTAATTTAATTATTTGAGGAAAAATCTCTACATATCCAGAAATAGTCCGCCTTTTCCTAGACATTCCTAAATTTTGAATAAGTTTTGGTGCTTTAAACATTAAACAATCATAATCTTGAGATGAAACAGCATAAAAACAGTTATCATCCTTAATCATAAAGCTTGCTTGAGCTTCTCCTTCTCCAGGAGCTTGCACAACTGCAATTCCCATTGCTTTAAGTAATTCTTTACTCTCCTTAATCTTTTGCTCATCTAATGAAGCATCACTTCTAGAATACTTTCCCATTGCCTCAACATCTTCCTCAGCAACTGCTTTTTCATATTTTTCTTTAGCTAAATCTTTTGCTTGTTTTCGTTTTTCCCAGGTTTTACTTTTTAATTCAGGAGCCTCTCCATCAAAAACATAAATTAATTTAATTCCTTCTAAAATTAGTCTCATATTCCTATAAAACAAACCAGAGATATGACTCGTAATATTTCCTTTACTATCTTTTAAAGGAGTCCCATCAGGCTGCCTAATTGTAGTTAAGAATTGGTAAATTGTATTAAAAGCATCTACTACAATGGTTTTATTTTTTAAATCAGAAAATTGAATTTGTTTTTTTGGAATAATATCCCCTATTTGAAGTCCCATAAATTATAATAAAATTAAGAGCTATAAAAATTTATTGTTGTTCAGTTTCTCCTACTTGTTTTTTAGAAATATAAAGGGTTTTATCCTCAACTACAATCTCCACATCTTTTAATTTTCCCAACAAACCTGCTCTTAAATCTCCTAGTTGTTCATTAACATAATCTCCTATATTATGTTTTCCGTCTTCATGGGAATGTGGATATTTAAAAGATAATTTAGTTTCATAAATCTGATGCGTTAATCCTAACATTTCAAAAAATTTGGCTTCAAAACAATAAGTTTTACTAGTTCCTCCGCCAGAAACAAAAGCAGAATCTGCTTTAACCTCAATTCCAGCAAATTCAGAATATCTTACAGCATCAGTATATGCCTCATAAACAAACTCTATAAATTCCCCGGGCGCTTCAGTCAAAAGAGGCTCACTTTCTCTCAAAGGTCCAAATGTTCTACAAAGTGACTCCTCATCATAAACCTCTCTTTTACTATCAGGAATCTCACTTTCATAAAAATCTGAAGAAACTCCAAGTTGAAAATCGACCCAGTCACACAATCTGCGATTCCCCTTAGATATAGCATCGCCTTTTATTATTTCAAGTAATTCTCCTCTAGAACTTCTTCTTACAACTACAGAACTTTCATCTTTCATTTTAATTTTCACTCCGCAAGTCCAAGTTCTGCCCCTTCAATTCTAACTTCTAATACATATTTTAAGCCTAACCCTAATTTATCCTTATTTTTTAAAGGAGATTCTTTAATTTTTTTTTCATTAACATAAGTTCCATGAGTACTATTTGTATCCTTAACCATAAGCTCCCCATCTACCAAATCAATTTCACAATGTTTTCTAGAAACTCTCCTATATCTATCAGGGAGACTTACATCATTCTCCTGCTTTACAGATCTACCTACAACATTTATACCTTCTTTTAAAGTGTATACTTCCAATTTATCAACAATATTAACCAAAGTTACATTTCCCATAACCCCACCACATTACAGGTATTTTTAAATCTTTTTATTATTTAACCTAACTTTTAAATAACTCATTTCCTTGCATTATATTATAAAACATCAATATCTCATTATATCTTAAGTTAAACAATCAGAGCTTAAGCTACTCATGACAAAACTTAAAAATTCATTAGATTATAGATAAATCAAATAAACAAAAATGCAAATCAACTTTATACCTATAGATTATAGTTACTTTGACTGGCAAGGTAGAAACTACGCCAAGATAATAGGCAGAACAGACAAGGGTAAGCAGGTTTGTATAATTGATAGCTGTGATATTTATTTTTGGGCTATTTTAAAACCAAAAATAAGTGAAAAAAGAATAAAACAAATTCAAGAAAAAATACAAAAAATAAAGATTAAACTACCCTCCCGAACTTCAAAAGTCTTAAAAACAGAACTTCATAACAAAAATTTCCTTGCAAAACCTGTAAAAGCAATCAAAATCTTCATAACAAATTACAAAGATGCTCATGCAATTGCAGATAAAATCCCTATGAAATACATAGCTAAGAGAAGAGAAAAAGACCTAAAATATATAACAAAATACATTCTTGAAAAAAAATTAAAACCTCTTCAATGGTATAAGATTCAAGGAGAACTTCTAGATAATGAAGAATTTGGAGGAATAAATAATATAGATGTTGATATCTGTTTAAAAGTAAACAAAATATCAGAAACAACTCAAAAGAATTTTTTACCAAGAATTCTTGCATATGATATTGAAGCAGATGAGTTAGAAATAGGAAAAGGGGAAATTTTAATGATTTCCTTAGTTGGAAAAAACTTCCAAAAAGTCCTAACATGGAAAAAATGCCCCACAAAACTAGATTATGTTGAATGTTTTGAAGATGAAGAAGAAATGATAGAAAAATTTGCAGAATATGTAAAAAAATATCAGCCAGACATTTTAGCAGGATATTTTTCAGACGGTTTTGATTTACCTTATTTAAAAGCAAGAGCTGAAAAATTAAAAATAAAACTGCCTCTTGGAGTTGATAATTCTCAACCAAAATTTTCAAGAGGAAGATTATTAACTGGAAAAATAAGTGGAATTGTGCATATAGATTTATTAAGATTTATCAGAACAGTATATGCTCAATATTTGAAATCAGAAACCTTATCTTTAAATGAAGTTTCTGCTGAACTTTTAGGAGAAAGAAAACTTGATTTTAATCCATTAGAATATGCAAAATCAGATAAACCAATATGGGAAGATTTTTTCAAATATAATTTACAGGATTCAATTTTAACATATAAACTAACAGAAAAATTTTGGCATGATTTACTTGAACTTACAAAGATAGTTCAAGAACCTCTATTTAATATAAGTAGAGCAGGCTTATCAAGTTTAGTTGAAAATTATATAATCCATAATTTAGAAAGATTCAATGAAATAGCAGAAAAACATCCAATATATGATGAAATAAGTAAAAGAAGAGCAAAAAAAAGTGTTGAAGGAGCTTTTGTATTTCAACCAACTCCTGGATTATACGAAAATTTGGCTGTATTTGATTTTACTTCAATGCATACAAGTATAATGGTTTCTTTTAACATTTCTAAAGCAAGTTTATTAGAAAAAAAACAAAAAAATTCCTACGAATCCCCAGAATTAGAATTTGAAAACAAAAAAACAAAATTCTACTTTTCAAAAAAACCTAGTTTTTTTCCTTTACTCTTAAAAGAGATTTTTGAAAAAAGAAAACAATTTAAAAAAGAATACAAAAAGAATCCAAACCCAATAACTAAAGCCAGAAGTAATGCTTTTAAATTATTATCTGCTTCTGTTCATGGTTATCAAGGATTTTTCGGCGCAAGATATTATTCCTTAGAAGGAGCTGCATCTGTCTTAGCTTTTGTAAGAAAATTTAATAAAGAAATTATTGAAAAAACAAAAAAAGAAAAATACACCCCAATATATGCTGACACAGACAGTGTTGCTTTTACATTAAACAAACATACAAAACAAGATGCATTAAAATTATTAAAAAAAATAAATAAAGAACTCCCAGGCATCATGGAGCTTGACTTAGAAGATTTTTATAAAAGAGGGCTTTGGGTAACAAAAAGAACAGGGGAATTTGGAGCAAAAAAGAAATATGCTCTAATCAACAAACAAGGTAAAATAAAAATAAGGGGTTTTGAAACAGTAAGAAGAGACTGGTGTAATTTAGCAAGACAATTACAAAATAAAGTTCTTAAAAACATATTAGAACAAGGAAATGAAAAATCTTCTCTTGAAATTGTTAAAGAAACAATAAAAAAAATAAAAAACAGAAAAATAAATAAAAAAGATTTAATTATAAGAACCCAGTTAAAAAAACCTCTTGATGAATACAAAGCAATAACTCCTCATGTTATCGCTGCAAGAAAAATAAAAGAAAAAAATCTTCCAGTAGATATGGGGATGCTAATTGAATACTTTATAGCAGAAACAAGAGAGAAAAAAACCCTTGTAAGAGATAAAGTAAAACTTCCAGATGAAAAAGGAGAATATAATATAAAATACTATTTAGAAAGACAGATTCTTCCTGCTGTTGAAAATATTTTCCAAGTTTTTGACATAAATTTAAAAGAAATAATTGAAGGGAAGAAGCAGATGAAATTAGGGGATTTTTGAGAATGGATAATATATCTGAATTAGAAAAAAAAATTAAAATGCCTCTTTGGTGGAAGGGACTAGACTTTATAGGCAGAATTCTTGGGTTAAGCAATATAAAATTAAAGGGTTATCATCAGGGAGAAATTATTTTTATGGGAAATACTCAAGAATTTAACAGAGTCCTCGCAGATTATGAAATGAAATTTCATAAAAGTCAAATAAAAGATTTTGTAATCTTGACTCATAAAAACCATGAAAGATATTGGGGAAGTGCTGATGGAAGCTCAGGAAAAGAAATAGTAAGGAAACCTAGTTATTGGTTTTATTATAAACCCCTAGAAAAGAGTAAGGATAAGTAAGATAATTTGTTAAAATAAATCACACTTCTCCTCATTATAATTTCCTATCAAAACCACCAACTATTTATATCAAAATCCTTTTAATAAATCATGACAACCAAATCCGAACTCCTTGCTTATTTAGAAAAACAAGGTTTCTCAGATAAAATCGTAAATGCATTCAAAAAAGTAAAAAGAGAAAAATTTACTCCAAAAAAATATAGAGAACAAGCTTATGAAAATCACCCCTTACCTTTATCAACCAAATACAGATCAACAATCTCTCAACCTTATACAATTGCCTTTATGCTAAGATTATTAGAATTAACAGATAATCAAAAAATTCTAGAAATAGGATCAGGAAGTGGTTATGTTCTTGCGCTTATAAATAAAATTTCTAAAAAATCTAAGATTTATGGTGTAGAACGAATTGAAGAACTTGTTGAAAAGTCTTCTAAAGTTTTAAAAAATAAGAGAAATATTACAGTTATTTATGGTGATGGAAGCAAAGGATTAAAAAAACATGCTCCCTATGATAGAATTTTAATATCAGCAAGAGCAGAAAAAGTTCCTACATATCTTTCCTCTCAATTAAAAGATAATGGGATTATAGTTTGTCCTGTAAACGGCCCAATTGTCCAGATTAAAAGAACAGGCTTAAGACTTGAAACAAAAGCATTTGGAGATTTCATTTTTGTTTCTTTAATTGAGGGTTAAAATTATCTCTAATTATAAATATCACTAATGTAACAACTTACTAAGTTACGCAGATAAGTTTGCTTAAGCCCCCCATCTTCAGAGCTTATATTCTTGTAAGATTTCAGTTAAAAACTAAAAGGGATTTTTTCAACAGCCTCGTAGATTGTTTTAAATTCCTTGTTTAATCCTCTTAAAATTTCCTCTACTTCTACATATTCTTTTTCAATTCTTTTATGCTCATCAAACAACATTAAAATTCCAAAAGCTTTTTTAGATTTAACATTTCCTCTTCTTGAAACATAAGTAATAGGTCTTGTTGTCAAATATAATTTTCTAAAATCATCTTTTTTATAAGGTACTTGAATTTCAAAACCAGTTAAGCTTTTTCCTTGTTTTAAAATTTGAAGGAGATATTTTCTTTTAGAAATTGATTTTTGTTTTTCTCCATTTTCAAGGACAATCCGATCATTTTTAATTTTTTCTAACAATTGAGACAAAGAAGCATAAGATTCTTCAGATTTCACCTTTAAAAGTTTAGTAGCCCGATTGTTATGATAAAATATTTCATTTAGATAATCATAAAAAGCAACAGGGTTGTTTCTTGCTACTGTATTTTGATTTATAAAAGCATTAGTTAATATACTAAAAACAAGTCCTTCAAAAACCTGGCTTTGATGCTCATATAATTTTAATCTACTTTCAAGAACCCCCTTAGGCCCTCTTACCCAATCATTTAAAGTTGTATTTGCAGATTCATTTCCTTTTGCTCTTTCTTCCATAACTTCTTGAGGAGTTTTAAGATCCTTAGAAAGTTTTAAAGTTTGTTCAACTAAATCAATAGTCCCCCCTAAGCCAGAAACTAAGTCTAAATAACTTGTAATTAAAGCCTGCCTTTGCTCTTTTAACTCCTCACTCCCCGCTTTAAGACTTTCAACCTGCTTTTTCAAAACCTTATTTCTTTGCAATAAACTCATTAAATTTCCCTCTTCTTTTATGTTTTTAAAGCTTTATATAATACAAAATCTCAAAATTATAAGAACAATAGTTTTAAAAACCCTTTACAAAATTTTATAAATAAACTAATATCTTATAAAAACAAGAGAAATGCTATGAGGAGTTTAAGTTAGGCTAATCATCTTCAAAACTCTTATGTGTTTATCAAATATAAATAAAACTAAAATGGATAAAGAACAACTCCAATCATACAAACAAGCAGGAGAAATTGCAAAACAAGTAACAACTTATGCTAAAGAATTAATAAAACCAAACACGCCTTTATTAGAAATAGCACAGAAAATACATAAAAAAATACAAGAATTAGGTGCAGAACAAGCTTTTCCAGTAAATCTTTCAATTAATGAAATAGCAGCACATTATCATCCATCATTAGAAGATAAGACAAAAGCACAAGGGTTGTTAAAAGTTGACATAGGAATTCATATAAATGGATTTATTGCCGACACTGCTTTTTCAATAGACCTTACCACAGATAACCAATATAAAGAGCTTATTGAAGCTTCAGAACAAGCTTTAAACAATTCCCTCAACATCTTAAACAAAAATCCGACCCTTAATCAAATTGGACAAGAAATTCAACAAGCAATTGAAGAAAAAGGATTTTTACCTATTGTCAATCTTTCTGGCCATGAACTTTCTCAATATAAAGTTCATACAGGAATAACAATCCCAAATTATGCAAATAACAATAATAATAAAATACAAGAAGGAGCTTATGCAATTGAACCTTTTGCAACAACAGGACAAGGAAAAGTATATGAGGGGCCTGCAAGCAATATTTATGCAGTTATTGAACCTAAAAAACCAAGAAGCCCAATAGCAAGAAAAATTCTTAATTATGTTTGGGAAAAATATCAAACCCTTCCCTTTTCATTAAGAGAAATCCAGGAAAAATTCGGCCCTATGTCAAGATTAGGAATCAAAGAACTTGAACAAGCAGGAATTCTTCATAACTTTCCGCAATTAATTGAAATCTCTCATAAGCCTGTCAGCCAGGCTGAGCATAGTTTTGTGAAAACAAATGATGGAGAGATTATTGTGACAACTAAATAACTAACTAATATCTTATAAAATATCAAGTTACACAAATGAGAAGCCTAAGTTACTCAGATAATCCAACTTAAAATTCTGAACATTTAATAAAAAGAATATAATAATCAAACAGTCTCATCTACAGTAAGAAAATCAAGATGACTTCTTAATTCTCTACTAGGAAAAATTGTAAATTTCATAGGCTTGTCTGAAACAGAAGTTACTGGTTTATTTAGATGCTCAGGTTTTCTAAGATTTAACATCCCTAAATCTAAATCATCTAATCGTAAAACTAATCCTTGTTTTTCTATATCAAATTGATCATTATGCCTTCTTGCTTGTCTAATTCTTTCATAAGCATCTTCTGCTCTAGAATTATAAACTCCTTTACTAGGGGTTTTTAATATAGTATAATCAATAAGATTTACCACTCCTTGTGGATTTCTTTTTTCAACTTGATAATCTCCATCCATATTTAAAAGTCTAAGAGTTGTTTTTCCATAAGTGAATTTTTCAAGTTCTTCAGGCTCTTTTTCCTCAATTCCAGAATCCTTAAACATTATCATAATTATAATAAAAACTTTAAATTTAAAAACATTTGTGAAAAAAATTATTTATAAATGACATCCTCCCACACCTAAAGGCGAAGATTATTAGTTAAGTAATAAATATAAAATAAAAACTAATAATTTGAGTAGTGGGTTTCCTCAGTATCTCCTCTTATCTTAAAGTTATGCTCTACTGTTCTTCAAAGCTCTAAATCTTATAAGATACTGTTATTAGTTTAACCACATCCTAAAGGATGTGGATTTCTTTCAATTTAATTAACTTTTATAAAATAAGAAAGTATCATTTACCCAAAATAACCAACAGGAGATTCAATAGCAGATTTCGCTGATTTTAAGTATTGCTGCTCAATTCTTTTATATTTATCAACAGCAGATTTACTTACACTTGCTGAAGTTTTTTTCAATGCTTCATCAAAATGCTTCATTTTAACATCTTCTGCATTAATATTTTCTCTTAATGAAATCATTGCAGCTTCTCTAACAAAAGCTTCAATATCTGCACCTACAAACCCTTCTATTTGTTCAATAATCTTTTTTATCTTAATATCTTTTGCTAAAGGCATATTTTTAGTATGAATTTTAAAGATTTCTTCTCTTCCTTCTTTATTTGGAGAAGTTGTTAATAATATTCTATCAAATCTTCCAGGCCTTAATAAAGCAGGATCTAACATATCTGGCCTATTAGTTGCACCAATTACAATTACATTAGACAAATCTTCAATACCATCCATTTCAGCTAATAATTGGTTTAAAACTCTTTCAGTAACTTTTTGTCCTGTTTCAACCCCCCTCTTGCCAGCTAATGAATCAATCTCGTCAAAAAATATAATACAAGGAGATACTTGTCTTGCTCTTTCAAAAATTTTCCTAACTCCTTTTTCACTTTCTCCAACCCACATACTTAAAAGCGAAGGTCCTTTAACTTGAATAAAATTAGCTTCTGATTCTTTAGCAACAGCTTTTGCAAGTAAAGTCTTACCTGTTCCAGGAGGTCCATATAATAAAACCCCTTTGGGGGGTCTTATACCTAAACGAGTAAATGACTCTGGATATTTTAAAGGCCATTCAACAACTTCTTTTAATTCTTGCTTAACAGAATCTAAACCACCAATATCTTTCCAACTAATATTTGGGGTTTCAACTAAAACTTCTCTCATTGCTGAAGGGCGAACAACTTTTAAAGCCTCTTGAAAATCCTTTTTCTTGATTCTTAATTCTTTTAAATCTGATTCTGGGATTGGTTCATCTTCTTTAAATTCTAATTTAGGCAATAATCTTCTTAATACTATCATGGCAGCTTCTTTTGCAAGAGCAGATATGTCTGCACCAACAAAACCATGAGTAATACCTGCTAAAAAATTTAAATCAACATCTTTTGTCAAAGGCATATTTCTTGTATGAATTTTTAAGATTTGCAATCTTCCTTCTTTATTAGGAACTCCAAGCTCTACTTCTCTATCAAATCTTCCAGGCCTTCTTAATGCTGGATCAATAGAATTAGGGCGATTAGTTGCTCCAATAACAACTACTTTTCCACGAGATTGTAAACCATCCATCATAGTTAATAACTGGGAAACAACTCTTCTTTCTACTTCCCCGCTAGAATCTTCTCTTTTAGGAGCAATTGCATCAAGTTCATCTATAAAAATAATACTTGGAGAATTTTTTTCTGCTTCTTCAAAAAGATCTCTTATTTTTTTCTCAGATTCTCCATAAAACTTTGACATAATTTCAGGCCCATTTAATAAAATAAAATTAGCTTCTGACTCATTTGCAACAGCTTTTGCAAGTAAAGTCTTACCTGTTCCAGGAGGTCCATGTAGTAAAACTCCTTTTGGTGGTTCAACACCTAATCTTTCAAAAACCTCTGGATGTTTTAATGGAACTTCAACCATTTCTCTAACTTTTTTAACTTCTTCTTTTAAACCACCAATATCCTCATAAGTAACTTCTGGAAGAGTAGTTTCTTCAGAAATTTCAACAGGTTTATTACTTAAAACAACTTCTGTATTTTCAGTTATAATGCATGGTTGATTTGGATTTAGATTTGTGATCATAAACCTTATTTGTTGTAACCCTCCTAAATTTCCAAACCCCATATCTCCAAACATATCTCCTAAACTTCCAAATAAGCTTTCTATATCTTCACTCATAATATCTCTTCTTCTTTTTACCCCGCCTAAAACTACAATATCTCCTTTAATAACTGCTCTGCCTAATAATCCTGGTTTCACATCACCTTGAATCATAATTCCCCTTATAGTAGGAGCAATAACAACTTTTTTAGCTTCTTTTATATTTGCTTTTTTAACAATAATATTTTCAGAAACACCAGTTCTTGAATTTTTTCTAATAATCCCATCTATTCTAATAATCCCTTCCCCAACATCTGCAGGATAAGCTTTATCTGCTATTGCAATAGTTTCTCTTCCCCCTTTTATAAGAATAACATCTCCTCTCCTAATTCCTAATTGCCTCATAATATCAAAGTCTATTCGGGCAATTCCCTTTTCTACATCATCTTGTAATGCTTCTGCAACACGTAATTTAATTTCTTGTTCTGGCATTTTATTATTTAGTTTAGGTCAAACCTTTTTTAAAGGTTTGCTTTTATCTTATATCTCTATAAATCTTCAAGTTGAACTGATGAGGAACTCAATCCTCTCATCTTCATCTCCCTAATTTTTGTCACCATCTTTTTTCTAAAAAGACGAACTTATAAGATTTTAGTTTTTTATTTATTATTAATTTAAACTCCTTTTGTTTAATTCTTCATCACCAAACATCAAACTTAATTTATGTGAATCACTAAAACATAATCTTACCATATCATCCATAATCTTTTCTTGTTCTTTAATAAAATTAACAATTTCTCTTGGAATCGAAACAGCATAAGAATTTCCAACAATCCTCATTTTAACTCTAAAAGTTTTATCTCTTAATTTAACAAATTTACCATATTCTGCTTCATCACTTGGATGTAAAATTCTGTTATTGCATTTTTCACATTCTACAGCTCTAAGGAAAAAACCATTTTTTTCCAATTTTACTTTTTTCATTTCTTTTCTGCATTTCTTACATAAAATTGGGTTATCAAAAATATCTGTCATTTTATTTATTCCTTCCATCATCATAAGACTCAAAATATATTAACAATAAAATAACAACAATAACAAGAAACCATGATCCTTCTGGAGCATTAAATAATTTAAAAAGATAATTTATTCCTAAAGTTACTAAAATAGCCAGAGGGATGCTTATCCATTTTTTAATCTTCTTTAACATTTTTAATTAACATTTATAATTTTATCTTCTCATCTGTATATCTTCCTATGCTTATCAGATACTAATTATTTTTTTATCTATTTTTAAACCCTTAAGAGCTAGTTTCATACCAAAAGATATGTCTTTGCTCTCTCGGGAAAAAGAGGTGCTAAAGTATACAAGTGTATACTTTACGTGTATACATGAGATGTATACTTTATAAATATTTCTATAATAAAAAATACATATCCCAAACCTTAAAAACTTAATTTTCTAATATTAATTATGGATTTCAAAGAGGCGAAAAACAAAATTAAAAAATCATGGAATTGGGTTTGGCATTCTGATTCTATTTGGAGCTGGATAGTTGCCTTAGCAATTATTTACATTGCTATAAAATTCATTTTCTTTCCAGGATTATCCTTATTATTTGGAACATCTTTACCTCTTGCAGGAGTTGAATCCTCATCAATGGATCATCAGATTGCCAGAGACAACAACAACCTATTAAATTTATGTGGGAAAATAAAAGATAAAAATTCTATTGATTTTAATCAATACTGGGAAACCTGTGGGAATTGGTATGAAGAAATAGATATAACCAAAGAACAATTTTCTGGATTTCCATTAAAAGATGGATTTAAAAAAGGAGATATTATTGTTGTTTGGGGGAGATTTAAACCAAAAATAGGAGATATAATTATATTTAAAACAAATCCAGAATCAACTGCCCCACGCCCAATTATTCACAGGATTGTTAGTATAGATGAACAAGGAATAATTCAAACAAAAGGAGACCATAATGCTAAACAATTAATCTCTTCTAACAACATATATAAAACAGATGAAACAAAAATTTCACAAGACCAGATTATTGGCAAAGCAGTTATGAAAATTCCTCTTTTTGGTTGGCCTAAAATCTGGGCAACAGAATTAATAAATGCTTTTAAATGATTTTACTTAGCCCTTAATATTTTCTCATAATAAAAGCTAAATTCTCATCACCAAAGCCCTTGCAAATTTATAAGATACTGATTAAAAAACCCAAATTTAAAGCTTTTAAGTGAAAACCAAAAGCTTTAAATACCCTAAATATGTGCTATATTTACCTACTTCGGTAGGTCAAATCAAGATTTCGGTTTTGATTTGTTGAGGTTAAAGCTTCGGTTTTAATCTCGCTTGGGGTTAAGGCCTCGGTTTTGGCCCCTTTTATTTTTAATTGTTTCTTAGGATCTTTATATGTTTATCAATTATGCCCTTCTGTCTTTTAAGCTACTCATCTTCATATCTTTATTCTTGGAAAGATATTAATATTTATTAGTTCATTCAAATAAACAAAATAAAACTGTTACTATCCTTACAAGACTAATTGTTTTTGTTACTGATTGGTTAATTTTTTATATAGAAAAGTTTATAAGGCAACCTATAACTTTAAATATATGGTTTTGAAAGGGTACATATAAAAATAACCTTTTCAAGATATAAATAAACTCCCTTCAAAAAAATGAAAGATAATTTTGACATCTTTTTTAGAAGAAAGCCTGCTTTAATGTTGGTTGCTTTGAAAAAAGTATCTAAAGCAAGATATGGCTCTATTTTAGCTAAAGAAGTAGATTGTACTTATTCACATGCTGTGAAGATTTTACAAACACTTGAGAGCCTTAATTTAGTTAGTTTTGAAAAAAAAGGAAGAATAAAGTTAATCAAACTAACTAAAAAAGGACATGAAATAGCAGAATATATTGATTCTATAAGAAGACAATTAATGTAAGCTTATAATTTTTGATATCTCAAAAAAATAAAGCTACTCATCTTTAAAGTTTTAAATGTTATGAATTACTGGTTTTTTATTTTTTAATACTATCTTACAAACTCAATAGCTTCATTATCTGAGTAATTTAAGCTTTTCATCTCCTCTTATGCTTATAGGTTAACGATATCTTCTAACTAAATTTAATTTATTATTAATAGAAAAAAGATAAATATGGCCCTGGAGGGATTTGAACCCCCGACACCTGGATTAAGAGTCCAGTGCTCTAACCAAACTGAGCTACAGAGCCTTAGTTTTAGTAAGAAATATTTAATTTAAAAATGTGTTGATTAATAACCCATTATAATTTCCTTCACATCTAAAAATAGGGTTTCCTTAGTATCTTATCCCATCTTAAAGTCACACACTTCTCTCAACTCATTATATTTTATAAATTAATAGTATTAGCCCCTAAAGATAAATTTCTTTTTTTTAAAACTTAAAATAAAGCAGTATAAGAATATTTCGAATAAACATCAATAGCCCTCTTAGCATAACTTTTTTTAAAATGAAAAAAAATAGCTTGACCTTCTTTAAGTTCAGGAACCCCTCCAAACTTTGCTTTTAACATATTTTTCCAAATCTCACTAGGAAGGGTCTCGCTTACTTTTTGTTTTAGAACAAGGATTAGATTTAGTGCCTCTAACTTAGGGGTCCCCCTTTCATAATGGGATATATAATTTTGTACTTCAATATCTGCTTCTGATTTTAAATAGTCTATTATTTCTTTATTTCCTTTTGATAAAAATTTAGCTTCCCTAACATTTATCTTACTTTCTAGTCCTCTATCTTCTAATTTAATTATTCTTTCTGCTAATCCTTGTGCAGTAGTTTGAGCATCTAAAGTTGGAGCATAAAGAATTTCAATTTGCCGCATGCTTCTAGTAGTATTTACTAATTTGCTTGTTTTTCCCCAAGAAGTTTTATTAATTATTTCTGGTGTTATGATTAATCTAACCATAACATTTTATAGAACTTTAGTTTTTAAGAATTATTGTGCTATTAAATTCTAACGATACTCTCGCCATATAATTAAATTTCAGGGAATATACTTAATATGGTTTGTATCATCTGTATTCTCGCTAAGTGTGAGGTGCAGTATGTTTAATTATAATCCCAATATTTATTAACTATATTTAGTACATAAAATTATGAAACTAATCTTTATTCATGGTTGCCCTGCAACAGGTAAATTAACTATAGCTAATGAACTATCTAAATTAACAGAATATAAGATTTTTCATAATCATTTAAGTATGGATTTGGTTAATTCTGTATTTAAACCAAATACAGATATTTCTTATGCATTGATAAAAAAAATTAGATTAATGATATTTAAAAAAGCTGCAGAAGAAAAAATTAAAGGTTTAATCTTTACATTTTCTGATGTATCTGGAGATGATTTCAAATTCGCTAAAAATGTTGTAAGAGTTATAGAAAGTAATGGAGGGAAGGTTTGTTTTGTACATTTATCTTGTAAAGAAGAAGAATTATTTAAAAGAGTTAAATCTCCTTCTCGTAAAAAATTTGGAAAATTTACTTCTGTCTTGGAATTAAAAGAAGGGATTAATAAGTGGAATTTTGATGCAGTGGTCCCATTTAGGAAAACACTGCAAATTGATAATACTAATTTATCTGCAAAAAAAGTAGCAGAAAAAATAAAAAATTATTATGGTCTCTAAAAATCATCTGTACTCTCTCCATATATAATTAAATTTCAGGGAATATATGTAAATTTATTCAAAATATTTTGCATTATATCAGAACTCTTCTCCCCTTTTTAGGGTTTATCAAAAAGTCATCTCATAAAATCATCTTCTACTTTATCCCATGAAAGAAGTTCCCTTCCATCATCTATATCACTATTAATATCATAAACTATTTTAGTAGAATTATTTACTAAAGAAAGGTAAGTGCCATCACAATAAGTACTTTCAGTATCAGAATACGCAACCACCATTACAAAATCTCCTTTAGTAAGTACCAGTGCAGGGAGAGCTGAATTCTCACATGAAATAAAGGCTGTTTTAGCCTCTGAAGGTTTTGATTTAATTTCTTTTAGTCTAAACTCACGAATCCAACCATCTTTTACATTCTTATCTTCAATAGTTCCAATTAAATATCTCTTATTAGAATATTTGTTATCAAATGTTTCGAGTAGATTCTTTACCATTTTCAACATCCATCAGAACTCTTTCCCCATTGGGTAATTTTTAGAAATATTTGGGATTTATAAATCTTTTGATACCTATCATCTGTATTCTCTCCAAGTATGCTTGCACTTTGTACATCTAAAAAAACTTACTTCTGCTTCATCTCCTGCCCTCATTTTTGATTGCCAAAAATAAGCTTCCCCATGTTTACATTTAGGACAAATAGCATTAACAACAGGAAAAACATCTATATCTTTATCATCTACTATTCCTATTTCTGGTTTAATTTCAATTTTTTCAGAAGATTCAATTTTTATTTTTGATTTTACTACATACCCACATCTTGGACAACCAAAGTTTTTCTTCTTTTCAATCAAAACACAACCACATTTCGGACAAAATTCCATTATGTCTTTATTTATTTATAATTTAAAAAGGTTTCTATACCCTTTTAATTTAATTTTTGTTTTTATAAAACCAATTTTTTTAAATATCCTATTGTATTTTTAAGTTACACAATAAGACTTAACTTTCTCATCTATATCTCTTTCTATGCTTATAAATTATTAGTTTATCTTTTGATTAAATCTTTTTCTAAAAGATTTATCTTTTTATTCAACTTCAATATTTTCTCCAGTCAACTCCTTATACATAGTTAAATAACCTTTACTAAATAATTCTGTTTTTCCAGCAATCATCTCAATTTGAGTCTCCCCATTAGCAACAGAGTCTTTCATAAATTGTTCAATATTCTGGGATAACAATGCCGTAACAGCTTCTTCTTTTGAAATTGTTATCCTCAAATCTTCATTATCAATAATTTGTTTTTTTGTATTAAGCCCTCCTTTAATTAACTCAGAACCCCAAACTTCATTATCTAAATTAAATTCAATAAAGGGATTTCCATATAACAAAGACCTATGTAAATTGCCAACACCTAATGCAACCAAAATATAATTAATATAATTTTCATCAAATTCAAGAACTCCTTGTGCAAGAACTGCAGCAACATCTACTTCCCCCACCTCATTAGTATTTTCAATAACTATATTTTTTAAAGGATTTACAAGAATAATTTCTATTTTTCCTCCTGAAAAAAATCCAAACATAAACATCCCCCCTAATATAACCAAGATTAAAACAACAACCCCAACAATTACAAAAACCTTTTTAGTGTTTGCCCACTTATCTCTTATACGAATTCTTACATTCACCATTTTTTATTTTCAACCAATTTCCTTAGCACCCATAAGTTCATAATCGTTTTGAAAATGAGGAGTATAACATTATATTTTATAGGTTATTAGTATTATTAATTATTTATATATTTAAATATTACTAAAAAAACCAACATTTAAATATTCCCCTGAATTTTATATCATAATTAAATGTAATCAAACTCTAACATCCTAGAATACAAAAGTATTCTAGTCAATAATTCCTTTAGGAATTAGTTACTTAGGAAGATTACTTGGAAGAAACCTTAGGTTTCTTGTGAAAATGATAGATATCAAATTAATCAGAGAAAATCCTAATCTAATAAAAGCAAATATAAAAAAGAAGTTTCAAAATGAAAAACTCGATTTAGTGGACAAAGCCAAAAAACTAGATAATCAATGGAGAAGCATAAAATTCAAAGCAGATAGACTAAGAGCTGAAAGAAACAAGATTTCTAAGGAAATCAACAGACTAAAAAAAGTAAAAAAAGACAAAGAAGCAAATGAATTAATTAAAAAAGCAAAAATTATTCCTAATAAAATAAAAGATATTGAAAATAAAACAAAAAGCATAGAAAAAAAGATTAAGCATATTCTTTCTCAAATCCCAAATATAATGCACAAGTCTGTTCCAAAAGGAAAAGATGAATCTCAAAATAAAGTTATTAAAAAATCAGGTAAAATTCCTAAATTCAAATTTAAAGTAAAAAATCATGTTGAACTATTAGAAAACTTAGATATAGTAGATTTTGATGCTTCTGCAAAAGTTTCTGGAACTGGTTTTTATTATTTAAAAGGGGAATTAGCTTTACTAAATCAAGCATTAATCCAGTTTGCAATTGATTTTATGAAAAAAAAGAAATACATATATATTGAAACTCCTTTAATGTTAAATGAAAAAACAATTTATGCTTCTATGGATAAAAAAGCTATAGAAGATTCTGTTTACTCAATAAAAGGAGAGGATTTAAATTTAATAGGAACTGCTGAACAATCTCTTTTAGCAATGCACTTAGGAAAAACTATTAAAGAATCAGAATTACCAAAAAAATATTTTTCATATTCCATATGTTTTAGAAAAGAAATAGGAAGTCATGGTATAAATGAAAAAGGACTTTGGAGAACCCATCAATTTAATAAAGTAGAACAGTTTATTTTTTGCAAACCAGAAAACTCTGAAAAACTTTACAAAGAATTGCAAAAAAATGCAGAAGAAATTTTAAAAAAATTACAACTTTCTTACAGAATCATTGAATTTTGTTCTGGAGATTTATCTAACTGGAAACACCGAAGTGCAGATTTAGAAGTTTACAGACCAACAACAAAAGATTATGGAGAAATAATATCTTTAAGTAACTGCACAGACTATCAGGCAAGAAAATTAAACATAAAATGCGTTAACAAACACGGGCACAGAAGAATTCTCCATACTCTAAATAACACAGCCTTAGCTACTTCAAGAATAATGGTTGCCCTAATAGAAAACAATCAGCAAAAAGATGGTTCAATCAAAATTCCAAAAGCTCTTTGGAAATATACTGGATTTAAAGAGATAAAGAAAAAGAAATAATCAAGACTTCTTCTGGGAAAAAGGTGATTTAAAGGAAGTATATCCTATCCCCTCTAAATAATAAATTAATCTAAATTTTATAAAAATAAAAGTTATGCAGAGGATACATTAGAATGTATTACTCCTCTCTAAAGCTTATAAAATCATAAAGATATCAGAAAAACAAAAAAATGAACCGCGCAGAATTAGGAAGAAAAATAGTGCATATGCTAATAGGAATAGCTGCCTTATTACTTTTAATCAATAATATTATCACTCCTTTAATAATTTTTATAATTTTAATAATAGGAACATTAGGTAGTTTATTAAGCTTAAAATTTAAAATCCCAATACTTTCTTTTTTCTTAGATAATTTTGAAAGATCTGAAGAAAAAAATAAACTTCCTGGAGTGGGGATCATACTTGCAGTTGTAGGTTCCTTACTTGCATTACAATTATTTGAAAGAAACATAGCCTTAGCATCAATAACAATCCTAACTTTTGCAGACCCTATCTCGCATTTAATTGGAAAACTTTTTGGAAAAACAAAATCTTTTTTAGATAAAAAAAAGAACATAGAAGGGCATATTGCAGGAATAATAATCAGTTCTTTATTTGCTATGTTTTTTGTTCATCCTATTTTAGCTTTTTCAGGAGCATTAGTTGCAATGCTTTTTGAAGCTATAATAATAGAAATCCAAAAAGTACAATTAGATGATAATTTAATAATCCCTTTAGCAGCAGGAACAACAATGTTTTTAATTGTTGAGTTTTTGATATAAAACTTATAAATAATAAAAACCACATAATAAAATGGCAAAACAACAAATATCTGCCCCTTTAATAAAAGAACCAAAAAACCCCATCACCAAACCAAAATTAAGATTTCAAAAAACAAAAAATATTGAATATATTGCAACTTCAATAGACTGTTCTTTTATTAATTTACGTACTAAAAGGGGAATAAGTGTTTTTGTATATATAAGACCAATTTCAAAAGTTATTGATAAACTTCTTGAACCAGGAATTGATAAACAAGATTATAGATTTGAAGGAATTGATTCAGAAGAATTAAGGGAAAACTTCCTAAAAGCTACAGGAAGCATAAAACCAATAAACTATGTTTCTTTAAATTCTGATGTTCATTTATATCTTTATTCTATAGGAAACAAAAGAAGAATATATAATATTACAGAAAGTTTATATATAGAACACATATCTTAACACTAATCCAGAAACTTTATTGAAATTTAATCTTATCCGCCTCTTTAACAGCTATTTCAGTAAGCCCTTCAAAAAATTCAGATAATTTTTCTAATGACTCTTCTCCTAATGTTTCATATTCATCAGTTTTTATATATCCTAAATTATCTAAAATATAATTAAGTCCAACCCTCATTCGTTTTTCAACTGATTTCTCCTGAGTAAGACTTTTTCCTATTAATACTGAAACATATTTCCCAATATTAGTTAAATTACCAGAAGGAACTTTATTTGTGAACCATAATTTATAAAGAGCTCCTAATTCATCATCAATCCTCTTCCTCACACCCATACTATAATCTTTTTTACTTATAGAACTAAAACCTTCTTCTAGTGCAGCAGAAGTTAATTCTAGATAAACTAATACTTCAAATCTTTTTTCATTTTGTCCTGAGGTAGTTTCTTTTGCCATATTCAACACTCATTAAATTTATCAGAACTCTTTTTAAGGGTAAAATGATTAATAAACTGCAGTTTAAAAACTTATCTAGATAGTATATCTAAACCTTTATTAATATATTCCTATTATCAAAAACATGAAATCAAAAAAACCTAAAGAAAAAAAATTCAAAATCCTTGCAGCAGGAGATTTTCATGGGGATTCTGATACAGCAAAAAGATTAGCTGAAAAAGCTGAAAAAGAAAATGTTGACTTAGTTATTTTAACAGGAGATATAACAGGATTTATTGAAACAGAGAACTTATTAAAACCTTTTCTTAAAAAAGGGAAAAAAGTTGTTTTTGTTCCGGGAAATTGGGAAACTAAAGAGACAGCTGATTTTTTATCAAAACTTTATGGTGTTAAAAATATTGGAGAACACTATCTTAAATATGAGAATATAGGAATCTTTGGGATTGGAAGTGCAGACTGGAGGCTTTTTTTAAATGAGAAAAAAGCATTTAATAAATTAAAAAAAGATTTTGAAAAAATTAAAAATTTAGAAAAAAAGATTATGGTAAGCCATGTTCATGCTGCTGGAACTAAATCTGAATTCTCAGGAATTCCTGGAAGTGAGGCATTAAGAAAAGCAATTAAAGAATTTCAACCTGATTTATTTATTTCAGGGCACATTCATGAAGCAGAAGGATTTCAAGAAAAAATAGGAAAAACCAAAGTAATCAATGTTGGAAAAAAAGGAAAGATAATTGAGATTTAACAAAACCTTTTAAAACCCTCTAATTCTAAGATAAAACATAAACTAATAAATAAATCTATATTTTATAAAACATCAAACTATACAATGAAAAACTTAAGCTACTCATCAACTCAACTTAAAGATTTAACATATTAGCGAGATAAAAAATAAAATCAAAAAATGCCAAGAAAAAGAAAAACTAAAAAACCTGAACAAATCCAAATCTTCAATCCAGAAGATATAAAACAAACAGTAGAAATAGTTGCAAAATCAAAACCAAAATTAAAAGATTTAGAAACAATTGAAAAAATAGGGGAAAAACCAAAACAAGCAAAAACAAAATTTAAAAAAGAGAGAAAAATCAAAGATTACACGTTAATAATTACAGAAAAACCACAAGCAGCAGCTAAAATTGCAGCAGCTCTTTCAGAAGGAAAAGATAAAAAAATAACAAACGCAGGAGTTTCTTATTATGAATTAGAAAGAAACAATAAAAAAATAATAATAGGTTGTGCAGTAGGACATTTATTTTCTGTAGCTCAAACAAAAAAAGAAACAGGATATCCTATATTTGATATAGAATGGAAACCTAACTTTGAAGTTAAAAAAAACGATTGGAGCAAAAAATATCACACACTAATTAAAAAACTTATTAAAGATGCTTCTGAAATTATTGTTGCAACAGATTTTGATGTTGAAGGAGAAGTTATTGGATATAATATTATAAGATTTATAGGAAATAAAAAAGACGCTAAAAGAATGAAATTTAGTTCACTAACAGCTAATGAAATTCAAAATTCCTATGAAAATGTGCATCCAACAATTGAATGGGGACAGGCAATTGCAGGAGAAACAAGGCATTTCTTAGACTGGTTATACGGCATAAACTTATCAAGAGCACTAATGCATGCTGTTAAAACAACTGGCAAATTTAAAATAATGTCTATCGGAAGAGTTCAAGGTCCTTCATTACATTTAATTGTAGAAAAAGAAAAACAAATTAAAGCATTTAAACCACAACCATATTGGCAAGTTTTTATAACAATCAACGATGGGAAAAACAAACTTGAATTAAAGCACAATAAAGATATAACTAAAAAACAAAATTTAGATAAATTCAAAGATTTAAAAAATAAAAAAGCAATTGCAAATACTAAAAAAACAAAACAATCAATTACCCCTCCTGCACCTTTTGATTTAACAACATTACAAACAGAAGCATATAAATTTCATTCAATAAATCCTTCAAGAACCCTACAAATAGCTCAAAAACTATATTTAACAGGAGTAATTTCATATCCAAGAACAAGTTCCCAAAAAATTCCTGAAGACATAAAACCTAATGATATTCTTAAAAAACTATCAAAATTATTCCCTAATTTAACTAAACATACAACCAAACAAAAACCTATTGAGGGGCATAAATCAGATCCTGCTCACCCTGCAATTATCCCAACAGGAAATCGACAAAAACTACAAGAACAAGATGAAAAAATTTATAATCTTATTGTAAAGAGATTCATAAGCTGTTTCTGCGATAATGCAGAATTAGAAAATAAAAAAGTTGAGATTGAAATAAACAAATTAAAATTCTCTACAAAAGGACTAGAAGTATTAAAATCCGGATGGATGAATGTTTATCCAGCAAAAATGAATGAAAAAGAAATCAAAGATTTTGATGGAAAAGTTAACATTGATAAAGTAAGAACAGAAGAAAAAGAAACACAGCCTCCAAAAAGATATACTCCTGCTTCTATAGTAAGAGAATTAGAAAAAAGAAATCTAGGCACTAAGGCAACTCGTGCAAATATTATTGAAACACTTTATAATAGAAATTATATTAAAGGAAAATCCATAGAAGCAACAGAATTAGGAATTAGATTAATTGACTCTCTTAATAAATATTCTCCAATCATTATTGATGAAAAACTTACCAGAGAAATTGAAAAAGATATGGATAATATAAGAAACTCAAAAAAAGATTTAGAAAAAAAACAACAAACAATAATAAAAAAAGCAGAAACATCATTAACAAATATTTCAAAAGATTTTAAGAAAAATGAAGTAGCTATAGGAAAAGAATTAGCTCAAGCAAATGAAGCATTATGGGAACAACAAAAACAAGATAATAAACTAGGAATTAAATGCCCGGGATGTAATAAAGGAGAGTTAACAATAAAATACACTCCAAGATTTAAATCTTATTTTATAGCATGCACAGAATATCCTAATTGCAGACAAACATTTCCTCTTCCATCTCGTTCTTTAATCAAAAAAACAGATAAGATTTGTAATTATTGTAAATACCCAATGTTAATGAGGATAAAAGCAGGAAAACGTCCTTGGATTTTTTGTTTTAATCCTAATTGTGAATCAAGAAAAGAATTAGATTTAGCAGGAAACACGAAAAAAAGAGGGGCAAGACACATATAATTTCCTCAATATCTCTTTGTATTTTTAAGTTATACAATTCAGTTTTTAGGTATCCTCTCCAAAACTCTAAGTTTGATAGAATATAAGTATTTTATCCAGCAACTAGAATTAGTAAGTTATTAAACCAAATTTTTCACAACCACCCTCTTTTTCTTATCCCCTCATCAACTATTTCAAAATTTAATTCTTTCTCAGGTAAAGAGCGATGCTTTCTAATAATCGCTTTCTTTTTCCCTCCAATATTTTGCAACTCAATTATACATTTGCTCCAATATTTTAGTAAATCTCCTCCAACAATATTAACTTTTGCCTGTTTTCCAGAAAGCCAATCTTCTTCTGTCATAAATTCATTATAAACCTGGCTTGTAATTAAAACAGGAATCCCTTTTTTTCTGGAAATCTCAAAAAGAGCTCTCATTTGTTTTGCTAAATCAGAATTAACCCTTCTCACTTCTTCAAATCCCCCTTTGCGAGCCTCTGCTAATTCTAACCTATAAAGCATGGTTATACTATCAACAATAATTAAACCAACATTCCTACTTTCTTTTAATTCTTTTAAAAGTTTTAAAAAAGAATGTTTTTGCTCTTGAAAATTAACTGGTTTTAAAATCACAATATTTTTTAAAACAAACTCAGGAATTCCAACAGATAGTTGATTAATTCTATCAACAGAAAAACTCCCTTCTGTATCAATAAAAACAATTTTTTTTCCTTTTTTAGCTTGGTGGCAGGCAGCCAACATCACAAAATTACTCTTTCCAGAAGCAGAAGGTCCATAAAACAAAGTTATAATATCTTTTTCATAACCTCCATTAAGCCATTTATTTAAATCATAACTTCCTGTCATAATTTTAGTTATTATCTTATTCTCTTGCGACATTTTTCAATTTAGTTTCTATCATTTTATTAAAATTGGGAAATGGAGCTTGCATTTTATTCTTTTATCAGTATCTTAATAAATCTTTAAGTTATATATAACAGTCCTTTAGGCTTCTCATCTGCCTAGCTTAATACCCTAAAAAATCAAATAGATTTTTTTGGGCCCAGAAAACCGTAAAAGTTTTCTTGGGTTTTATAAAATACTAGCGTTAAAAAGGATTATTGTGATTTAAAACTAATAACTATTATAAACTATTTAATCTTAATAAAAAGCATGAAAGAACTAATATTATATATCTTACTAATAATGATTTTTTATGATTTTTCCTTACATCTCTTAGAATTATTCTTAGGTTTAGATAAGGTTAAAAAATTAAAACCATACTGGCCTTCTTGGTTATTTATTAGAAACAAAAAATTTGATAGGAAATTGTACACAATATTTTGGATACTTTATTGGTTATTAGCACTTATTTTACTTTTATCATATATTTTAATGCAGTAAATCTCAATTTCCTTTAGAAAGTTCATTTCTCAAACTTACTCATTCTTTGCATATTTGTAAATGGAAAAGGTCTTTTGTTTGAAACAAAAGTTATATACCTAATAAATTTATAAACTTCAGTATTCCAATACTCACAAAAGTCTGCTAATTCTTTGTTTCTTTTCCCAGAAAAAATAGTTATAAACCAATTAATTATTGCTAATATTCTTATTAAAATCCTCCAAACAGCTAATATTATCCCACTAACTATAAAAACCATAATCCTAAACCATGCTTCTTTTCTTTCACTTAATTTTCTTATTGGCATCTTTTGTTTTCATCCATATCTCTTAAAATTTAAAGCTTTAAAGATGATAGTGTAGCCTAAACTACTCATCCACATATCTAAACCTATTCAGCCTTTTTAAATTCGTCTGCATATTTTTTCAAATCTTTTTGAGATTTAACAATTGCGTCATGCAATGCTTTTTTAGCTGTTTTTCCTTCTGTAATCACTTTTAAAATAACAGGCTTACTATAATGCTCTCTTTTCCAAGCACCTAATTTAACTGCAAAATCTTCATTTAAATAAACTCTAACAAGTTCAGCAATAGTTTGATTATCAAACTGAACTTCTAATTCATTTTTTTCGTCTTTCAAAATTTTAATGTTCATAAAATAACTGAGAAAAATAGGTTTTTAAAGGTTTTCTAAAAGAGATTTTCTAACCCTATTAGAAGTACTAGCATTATACTTCGTATGCCCTCTTTCTCTAAGAAGTGCAACATAATGTACAGGATTAGCAATATTAAATCTATCATAAGGGATTTTTTCTAATTCACTTTTATTTTGTTTCGGATTAGGACTTCTTCTTTTCTTTGGCTCAAATGGAATACTCATAAGCTCTTTTATAGTCTGTATATAAAAAGGTTTTCTTACAGCTTCTTGAAATTCAGGAGTTGAAAATTGATTTATTGCCTTTGCAATATACTTCCCAAGAATTACACTTCTGTCCTTTTCAATCTTCTAAATTAACTCTTCTTCAAATTCCTCAACAATATCTGAATTTTCTATTAATTTAGGTTTTCCTTGATTACTTAACAATTCAGTCCCACCTAAAATCTCATCTAATTCATTTGATTCTTTTTCCCTCATTAATCTAAGTTCTTCTTTTCTTGCTTCAATTAATCTCTGCCTTTCTTCAATCTTTTCCTGCTCTTCAACTTTTTCTTGTTTAGTTACCTCAATTCTTTTCCTAGATAAATCTTTTAAATCTCCAATTGTGACATTTTCAATATTTGTTTTATGTATATCTAAATCTCCTACTTTATCTAATTCAGGCTCTTCTTTTATTTCTTCAACCTCTCTCAAGGAAGGTTGACCTTTTTCAAGGAAAGGTGACTTGTTAGGAGAACCTAGGTTCTCATACGACTGGATTTCCTTACGAACAGATTCTGCCCCAATTAATTTATATTCAATTTCAGGAATCTCTGTCTCTTCTTCAATTTCAATTTGTTTAATTTCCGGTTCAGGAATATCTTCTAATTCTCTGCCATATTCATCTAAAAGAACAGGTTTTTGTTTTTCCATTTCAATACTCATTAATTCTTCACTGCTTAGCTTTCTTAATCTAATTTGAAAAAATTGTTCTAATTTCTTTATCAAAATTTCTGCATTTTCAGG
>SDBT01003703.1_pt1 | contig 26287 bp, 22 predicted proteins | sample 2277101 | NCBI WGS metagenome assembly SDBT01 (sample SAMN10404973, study PRJNA504765) | marine sediment metagenome | isolation source: marine sediment core GS10_PC15, 103 cmbsf | place: Arctic Ocean: Southern Knipovich Ridge | collected 2010 | reverse complement strand
GGCATGGGTGGCATGGGTGGCATGGGCGGTATGCCGGGCATGGGCATGATGTAACAGCCCCTCTCAACTAAAAAAGCCGCAAGCAGTGCGGCTTTTTTTTGATCTGGCGTTAGAAAATTAAAACAACTTTGAGGAGAAATCATTATGACAGCATCTGTACCTGTGACAAAGCTCTTCCTGACTTTAATTGACTCGACTCTTCGTGAGAATGATAGAAAAGTTAGAAGTTATGGGAATATTACTGAAGAGAGAATTAAGGGGATCCTCTCAAAAGAGGGGAGCAGTTTTAAATGGGTCCACGAAAAGAGCGACAGTTCTCTCTTCAGTCGAGACCATCAAAGTACTAAATTAAAGCTAACGGATACCTATACTATCACTGCTGAATGGATTCCTACCAAGGAAGGACTTTTCATCCAGATCTTTAACAAAACGATTACATTCAAGTCTAAGTTAGGAAAGAAAAGAAAATATTTTTCACCTAAACTGTTCATTATCGAAGCTTTTACTCTTCTTAGAAATAAAGAAAAGAGTAGTAAGTGTGTTTTCTCTCATGCTCTCTTTTCGTCTGAGATAAAAATGACCAATCCGAAAACTTCTGAACTATTGAAACGGATTAATGAGATATTTGGTCGCGAATCAACTGATCAAAGAGTCAAAATAGAGGAGGTCAAAAAAGCATTGATGGTAAAAGAAAATGAGTTCAATAGCGCAATAAAATCTAACCCTATCTTCAAGAAGCGTCTTAGTTTTTTGATAAAATCTACCAACAGACCCCCACCGCGAGTCTTCCGACAACATGTAGCTTCCCTACTATCTACATATCACGTACTACCTGCACCCTGCCTACCACCACCTAGATTTGACCTATCAACTTTTGTCTTATCACCTGGACTTGGCCCACCTGTAGGCGTCCAACCACCTGTAGGCTTCTTCTCACAACTTGTAGTCGTTCCACAACCTGGACTTGGCCCACCTGTAGGCGTCCAACCACCTGTAGTCGTCACACAACAACCGCAAGGCGGTTCACCAGCTGGTGGACAAGCAGTCCCCGGCTCGAGAAGAGGAGTAAGTAATACACAGAAGGTTATTGCCGCAGTAATGGTGGTTGCAACTCTTGTATTGCTCACTGCGTATATTGTTAAGAGAGCATTTCGTAAAGCTCCCCCTTTAATAAGAGAGTAGTCTCTTGCGAGAAAAGGGGTTCTTCAGCATGATGGGCCTTCATGAGCACCGGTAGCTCAATTGGATAGAGTACCTGGCTACGGACCAGGAGGTTGGAGGTTCGAGTCCTCTCCGGTGCACATTTCACAAATAGTTGTTGCGCAAAAACTTCTTTATTTTAGATCATTTAGCTTCACCAGATTATTTAGGGTTTTGATCAATGAAGCGAACTTTTTTTATCTTATCACTTTTTCTAAACATCACTCTCTTTTCTCTTGAGCACTCTTCGTCGCAGCTGGAAGCTGCGGGGGATCTGCTTACCCATGTCACTCTCGAGGAGGGTGCGCGCATTTTGGATGTCGGCTGTGGGGATGGAAAGTTCACTGCAGCGCTCGCCAAGGGGCTATTAGATGGCAAACTTCTTGGAGTAGATATCTCTCAGTCGATGATCTCCTTTGCCCAGAAGAACTTCCCAACGGAGAAGTATCCTAACCTTGCTTTTCAGATTATGGATGCTCAGTCTCTTGAATTTGGAGAGAAATTTGATTGGGTCCTATCTTTTACTGCTCTGCAATGGGTCAGTGACCATGGCGCTTTCTTACGCGGCGCCAATCTGGCACTCAGAGATCGGGGAAAGCTTCTGGTCTCTTTCCCTATGGGACTTCCCAAGGGTCTGCAGAGAGCGATCGATGAAGTATCGATGAAGGGCAGGTGGAAGCGCTACTTTAGAGATTTTTTCTCGGGGTGGAATTTTTCATCTCTGAAGAAGTTTGAAGTGCTCTTAGCGAAAAATCTATTTGTAATAGAGTATCTGGAGGTTGTTGATCAGAAGGATGTCTTCCCTTCTCAGAAGGTCTTTCAGAACTTCTTCAGGGAGTGGTTTCCCCATCTAGGGCCGATTCCTACAGATTTAAGAGAACAATTTATGAAGGAAGTGGTTGATCGCTATGTGGAGCTTGAGCCCCTCGATGCCAACCAGTGTCTACATTTCAATGTGAAGCGTCTACAAATTGTGGCGGGCAAAGATGGCAATCCTTGAAGGGTTTGCGTGCGGACCTTTTCAGACTAACGCCTACCTTCTTGCATGCAGCGACACGCAAAAGGGGGTCTTCATCGATCCTGCACCTGAGAGCTGCGACCTCCTAACGCGCGCTGCAACGGGTTATGAGATGGAAGCGATCCTCCTCACCCACTCCCACTGGGATCATATCGCTGATGTAAAAAAGCTGAAGCGCTCTTTCGCACTTCCTCTCTATGTTCATCCTGCCGATAGCGAAAATGTGCGCACCCCTGGAAGCGACGGTCTACCTCTGCTCATTCCTGTTGAAGGGGTTGAGCCCGACCACGATCTCGTGGATGGGCAGATCCTTGAAGTGGGGGAGCTGCGATTGCGGGTGATCCATACACCAGGCCATTCGCCGGGAGGGGTCTGCTTCTACCTCGAAAAAGAGAAAATTTTAATCTCCGGCGACACCCTCTTTAAAGGATCGATCGGTAACCTCTCTTTTCCCACAGCCGATCCAAGTGCGATGTGGAAATCGCTCAAAAAGTTAGAGGAATTGCCGCCTGAGACCCGCGTCTACTCGGGCCACGGTCCTTCGACCTCAATCGGCGTAGAGAGCTGGCTTCCACAGGCGAAAGAACTCTTCAGTTAATCTCTCCCTTCTTATATAATTATCTAAAAAAAAGGAGACTAATATGAGTACACTACTAGTGGGGAACAAAGCCCCAAATTTCAAGGCCAAAGCCGTAGTAAATGGACGCGTCATTGAGGATTTTTCTCTCGATCTTTTCACCGGCAAATATGTTCTCTTATTTTTCTATCCGCTCGACTTTACCTTTGTCTGCCCCACGGAGCTTCACGCCTTTCAGGAGAAACTGAGTGAGTTTGAAGCGAAAGGTGCTCAGATCATCGGATGCTCTGTCGATAGCGTATTCTGCCATCTTGCCTGGATCAACACTCCGCGCGCAAGGGGGGGGATCGAAGGGGTGAGCTACCCTCTCGTTGCCGATTTAAATAAGGAAGTTGCGCGCAGCTACCACGTATTGGATGAGGAGGCGGGTGTCGCCTTCCGCGGACTCTTCTTGATGGACAGAGAGGGGATCATCCGCCATCAGCTGGTGAATGATCTGCCGCTAGGACGCTCAATTGATGAGGCTCTTCGTCTGCTCGATGCCCTGATCTTCCATGAAGAGAATGGCGAAGTCTGTCCAGCAAACTGGAGAGAGGGAGAGAGGTCGATGAAGCCGACCCAAGAGGGATTGGCTACCTACTTCTACTCTCCAGCTGAAGGGAAGTGAGATAGTCGTAGAGGTCGGACTCTGAGGTGATCATCAGCGCTTTATAGCACTCCTGAACAGGGGTAGCGGAGTCGATAATACGGCCATCCCCCACACCAGGGAGACAGATCGCACTCAGATGGGAGACTCTCTTTCTATTGAGAAGATTTTTCATCCCCTTTAGGTAGTCTTTGGTGCTAAACCCCTCCTCTTTGACCCGAATGTAGATGAGATCTTGCTCATAGAGAAGAAACTGAATCGCAAAGGAGATCCCGCGGCTCTCATCGGGAGGATTACCGACCACTTCATTCAGGTGGGTGAGAGAGTTAACAAAAAAAAGGGAAGAGATCTCCCCCTTCTCAGCCTCTCCAAAAAGGGCGACAGTCTGACGCATATTTGGATCCTTTAGGGTGTTCCCCTTTCATATACGGCCCTGTCCAAACAAATTCAAGAACTTGTTTCGCCGAGCTCCTCTTCGATAGCGAGGAGACGGTTATATTTGGCGATCCGATCGGATCTAGAGAGGGAGCCTGTTTTGATCTGGCCAGCGCGGGTGGCGACAGCGAGGTCGGCGATGAAGGGATCTTCTGTCTCACCTGAGCGGTGGGAGATAATGGTGCCATACTTATGGTGCTTAGCCATTTCGATCGCTTCTAAAGTTTCCGTGAGGGTACCAATTTGATTCACTTTAATGAGGATGGCGTTGGCGACTTTGCACTCTATCCCCTTCTTTAAGAAGTCGGTGTTTGTCACAAAGATATCGTCGCCCACTAGTTGAACTTTCGAGCCAAGCCGCTCCGTCAGCAGCTTCCACCCCTCCCAATCGTTCTCGTCGAGGCCATCTTCAATCGTATCGATCGGGTAGTTAGAAGAGAGGGTTTCGAGGTAGGCGATCTGCTCCTCGGCAGAGCGCGCGCTTGCCCCCTCTCCGTACCGTTTTTTCTTCTTGTCATAGAACTCTGAAGCGGCGCAGTCGAGAGCGAGAGTGATATCTTTCCCCGGTCTATAGCCCGCTTTTTCAATCGCTTCCAAAATGAATCCAATCGCTTCATCGTCAGAAGAGAGGTTTGGCGCAAAGCCCCCCTCATCACCCACCGAAGTGAGATGGCCCTTCTCTTTCAGCAGCTTCTTTAAGGTATGAAAAATTTCAGCAGCCCAGCGGAGCCCCTCTCTAAAGTTGGGGGCGCCGATGGGGCGGATCATAAACTCCTGGAACTCTAAGGAGTTGTCGGCATGGACCCCACCGTTGAGGATGTTCATCATAGGAATTGGCATCAGGGTGGTGTGGGTGCCGCCGATATAGCGGTAGAGAGGAACCTTGCGGCAGAGGGCTGCGCAGCGGGCAATAGCGAGAGAGGTTCCAAGAATGGCATTGGCACCAAAGGCTGCTTTATTGGGTGTGCCATCTTCCTTGATCATCGCTCTATCTAGTTCGGTCTGATCGTAGATCGAGCGCCCCTTCAAGAGGCGCGCAATGGGCCCGATGACATTTTGCACCGCCTTCTTCACCCCCTTTCCATCGTAGCGGTGGGGATCTCCATCGCGCAGCTCAACCGCCTCATGTTCACCCGTCGATGCTCCTGACGGAACAGAGGCGCACCCCATGATCCCCCCATCACTCGTCACCTCCACATGAACCGTAGGATTCCCGCGTGAGTCTAAGATCTCTCTGGCATGAATGCGCTCAATTTTCTCCATATCTTTTTTTTAAACGATAGTAAGATTTATTGGTAGGTCAGGTTCTGGCAATAATTCGAGATACTCTTCAACGAAGTCCTCTATAAATTCCCTTCCGATGACCAACAACAATCATTAGAATAATCAAAATCTTATCGTCTATTGTACTGGACTTTAGCTATTCAAAACAAAGCATTGAACTAAAAAAGTAGAGAAGCATACTAATTCTCTATAAGATAAATTTTGACGTGGTTTTAAAACAGGCTTTTTTAGGTAACAATGTCATATGAACCTTTGGGATAATCAGAAATTAACTACCACAGAGATCACAGAGACCACAGAGAGGGAGTCGGATCCCTTGGATCTGTTGGTTGAAGAGAAGGTGATCGTAGAAATCAAGTCTGTAAGAGATTAAGTGCCTGATTATTTAACCTCTCTTTCTCTGAGATCTCTGTGCTCTCTGTGGTTTTTTTCTCCCCTATCGGTGACTTTTTCAGATGCATTAAGGTTCTGGTGAGAATTGCAGGCTACTCCCACTCTTTGGGGGGGGCTTCTTGCAGGAGGGTGGTGTAGGAGGCGTAGCGCAGGGGGTGAATCTTGTCTGATTCGAGCGCCTCTTTGACGGCGCAGCTGGGCTCGTGGATGTGGCTGCAGTTGGGAAATTTACAATGGAGGGAGAAGGGAGCGAAATCGGGAAAGGCTAGGAGCAGATCATCGGGGGAGATGTCGTAGACGCCGAAGCTTTTAATACCGGGAGTGTCGACGCAGAAACCTTCGTTTTCGAGGGGGATGAGCGCTGCGCTAGTGGTGGTGTGGGAGCCTTTGCGCGTCTTTTCAACGATATCACCAATAGGAAGTGAGCTGCCAAGCAGGGCGTTGATGAGGGAGGATTTCCCCACGCCGGATTGCCCTGCAAAGACTGAGGTTCGATCTTGCATGAGCGCTCTGAGCTCTTCGAGGTTTTTTTTGGTGGAGACGCTGAGCTGGAGGATGGGGATGTCGAGGGGCTTATAGGCCTCTAGGAACGCTTGGAGTAGGAGCGCTTCTGCAGCGATATCAGCCTCTTGGATAAATTCGGGAGGGTCGGTGAGGAGATCGATCTTATTAATAAGAATGATCGGCTTCATCTTGCCTTTGAGTGCGGAGAGGACGTAGCGGTCGATGAGTAGGGGTTTGAACTTGGGGGCGACGACGGAGATGACGATGAAGACTTGATCGATATTGACGGCGATAAGCTGCTTTTTGCGGCGGGTGAGGTTATCGGCGCGAGCGAGAAAGGAGGAGCGTTTCTCTATATGGGTGATGGCGCCGGAGTCGACGCTCTTCTTTTCAAAGTGGACCCAATCTCCTACGGCGATTAAGTTCTTCTGCTTTGTTCGCTCTTTTTTTAGCGCTCCCTTAAGGGTGCAGATGTAGTTCTCATGATCGCTAGCAACGGTGATGATCTCTGGGGAGATGGTAAGGATGCGCCCCCGTTTGAGATGGGCACCGAGAGGGGGCTCTTCTTGACTCAGCTGCGAAAATTTTTGATCTTGATCGGTTTTTTTATATTTTGAGCGGTCACGCGATCTAGACTCCTGGCGCTCCTTGCGGCTTTCGCGCTTGCCGCGCGGCTGGAACTCCTCTTCAATATCTAGATAGTCGTCGAACTTTGACACAGCATCTCCTTGATCTTGTGCATCAGGATGCCACCAGCGACTGCAACATTCAAGGACTCTGTCTGATCAGAGATGGAGAGTGCGGTGAGCTCTGCCCCCTCTTTTAAGAGGGGAGAGGGGCCGTGGGCTTCGTTTCCTAAGATCAGAATAAGAGGAGAGGTGAAGGCGCTCTGCTCTTCCCCTCTTCTCTCAGCAACGTAGGGGGTGAGGCCGTTCTTTTTGATCAAGATTAGCAGTTCTTTAATTGTTCCACTTTGAAGGGGAAGGCGGAAGGTGGCTCCTTTTGCAGCTCGGAGTGCCTTGTCTGAGTAGGGATCGGCACTTCCCTCTGTTAGAAAGACTCCCTCGAAACCGAAGGCGAGCGCTGTACGCAGGAGGGTGCCTAAATTTCCGGGATCGCTGACTGCATCGAGCGCGAGCAGCCGCGTTTTACCGCTCAAGGATTGATAGGGGGGGAGAGTGACTTCGGCTAGATAGGGTTCGGGAGACTTTAGGCTTGAGATTTTTTCTAGGATCGCATCGTTAATCGTATAGTGGTGTTTCGCTTGGAGGGTGCTCTCCGCTCTGGTAAGGAGGGTTTCGATGGTGCCTTGGTACTCTTCGACCATTTTTTTACCTTCCAGTAAGAGGCGCCCGCACTCTTGACGATAGCGACGACTTTTCCTCAGTTTTGTGAGGTGTTTGACAATGGGGTGTTGTAAACTCGTAATTTCTTTTGTATACATGGCACTAACTGTTTTTTTGAGTCAATTATAGCATGAATGAAGAGAAAAAGGAAAAAGTTCGCGGATCGCTCGCCTCGAGAATCTTGCTCACTGCGCTCATTTTTCTAGTGGTGCCGCTCCTCGCTCTCAGCTTTCTCCTCTATATAGAGGATGGGCGGATCAAATCTGATAATAATCTTTTTACACTCGACCTGTTGATGAAAAAAAAGATTGAGATGGTCGAGACGCTCATCACGCATGAGAGAAATTTTTTATCTGGAATAGGCTTTCTGCTCTCAAAAATTGAAACTCCTCAAGAGCTCTTAAACGAAGTGGAGCGACGTGAAGGTGTTTCGGCGCTCTTTCATCTAAAAAAGGGGGCGGGAGGGGAGTTCCTCTGTGACATCTCATCGGATGGGCTCTATCAAGGAAGAAACTTCACCTCTCTCATGCAGCAGTCGCGCGCGGAGATCTATCTTGTTCTCGACCTTAAGGAGTCTATATTTTTTCTTACGAACGCATCGAGTGATGGAAGCGAAGCGTGGGTGACAGCGCTCTCACTCAGCTATTTTAAGCGCACCTTTCCAATCGATAGAGAGATCATCTATCCTGCGGTAACCTCCCTTTTGACAGAGAGTGGGCGCGTTGTCTTTGGAAGTGACGACTTGGGAGAGAAGAGCATCTCTCTTCAGCGGAGTCTGCCGCAGACAAACTTTTCACTACGGATCTCGGCGCCCCAAGCGATCAACTTTGTTCCGCTTCCCTATTTTTTGCTCAAAGTGGGAGTGCTCTTAGCCTCTATTATTCTCCTCGGTGGAGGGGGCGCTCTCTACCTGACTTCGCGTCTTTCGAAACCGTTAAAGCGACTCATTCAAGTGATATCGAAAGTGGGGAGGGGAGAGCTGACAGAGCGCTACACACCTGATAGGATGGGGTTTGAGTTCAATGTGATAGGCGAGATGTTTAATGAGACTGTCGACTCCTTATCCCACCACATGGAGGAGGCGGAGCAGGAGCGTGCGGAGAAAGAGCGCTATCTTACGGAGCTGAAGATCGGAGAGGAGGTGCAGAACTCCATCCTGCCAAAGGAGCTCCCCAAGTTTCCCGGTCTCGATATCGCCGTTCGCTTCATTGCAGCCAAAGAGGTAGGGGGGGATTTCTACGACTTCTTAGAGAATGATCGGTTGATGCTCTCCATCGCCGATACCTCAGGAAAAGGGATCTCTGCCTGCCTCTACTCGCTCAGCGTACGCAGCATGCTTCGCAGCTACGGTGAAATCCATCAAGATCTCGATCTGATTGTCAATGAGACGAACAATCTCTTCTGCTTAGATACGGGAGATACGGGCGTCTTCGTCACCGCGTTTGTCGCCTTTTTCGATCCCAAAACCAAGGAGCTCCACTACACCAATTGTGGCCACTTCCCTGCACTGCTTTTGCGAAAAGAGGGATCTACTGAGAGGCTTACCACCCAAGGGATGGCTCTCGGCGTCGCCGCTTTCGAGCAGGTCAGTACGAAGCGCGTAGTGCTCGAGTCTGGTGACCTTCTCGTTCTCTATACCGATGGCGTTGTTGAGGCGCATAACGCCAGAGAGGAGCTTTTTCGAGAGGAGAGGCTGATCGAATTTCTCGAGAAAAAAAGAGATCAAAGCCCGCAGCAGATTGTCGATGAACTGATCGAAGAGGTGGCGCTATTTGCCGAAGGAACTCCCCAACACGATGATATCACCTTTCTAGTCCTACGCATTCAATGACTCTGCCAAAGAGCCAAATTATCAAAACATCTTCAAGAATCAACTGATCTGGAATTTTCCAAGTGGCTCCAAAGGGGAGTTTTTTTGAGGCGGTCGATGATCTCTTGGGGGGTTTTGAGCGATTCATTGATGGCGAGGCGCTCCCCCTCTTTTAGGAGTAGTCCCATCTCTCTGCCGTTTGGGACCCCTGCTTTGCGCAGCTCTTCAGAGGAGAGAAAGGGGGTTTGGGAGTGAATTTTTTGGATCGCTTCATCAAGGCTATCGGCGCGTATGTGGTGCTCTTGGAGAAAATCTTGCCGCTTCTCTAAAGCCAAGTGGGTGGCGATGATCTTTAGGCAGATGGGAAAGGAGGGGTGGGCGTAGAAGTGGGCCCACTCATAGGACTCTCTCTCCCTCTCTTTTTCTAATTTCAGAATTGTCTGGGCGTTATGGTAGAAGATGGTGAAGTTGCGCTCCTGGTTGGAGAGTTTGAGATAGAAGCAGAGCTCCTTTTTCTCCTCGAGAGTTGCCGAGGGAAAGAGCTCGAGAACTTTAGCGATGACGGGCGATTCTTCCGGGAAAGTGGGGAGTGTCCGCAACCTTTTCTTGATCTCACTGGTAGGGAGATCTTTGAGAGAGGGGAAGATCACGGAGAGCAAGTTGAGGCGGTGCAGAGTGGTGAGGGCGACGTCGAAGTTGGAGAAGGCGGCCATTTTAGAGAACTCATTCCAGATCCGCTCCATTGCAACGGCTGGAAAGAGGGCGTCGGCGTGGTCCAATATCGCTTTGAGAGTTTCGCTCTCAATCGAGAAGTGGAAGCGGCTGGAGTAGCGTACGGCACGAATCATCCGAAGGCGGTCTTCTAAAAATCGCTGGTGGGGGTTGCCGATGGCGCGTATCACCCCTCTCTTTATATCCTCTTGCCCATCGACAAAATCGTAGAGTTTCTCCTTTAAGGGATCGTAGAACATTCCATTAATAGTGAAGTCGCGCCTCTTCGCATCCTCTTCGCGATTGGCTGGCTTGACACCGATTGGGCGTCTTCCATCTCGATAGCCTTGATCCTCACGGAAGGTCGCCACTTCAAATTGATGCCCCTCTTCGACAACGATGATGATACCGAAAAGAGCGCCGACAGGGATGGTTTTTGGAAAAATCCGCTTGATATCTTCAACGCTAGCATTGGTGGCGATGTCGATGTCATCGGAGGGAAAGTTCATCAATAGATCTCGAACCCATCCCCCAGCAAAATAGGCAGTGAAGCCCTCTTCATAGAGCTTTTTAACGAGTGCTAAGGCGGTGGAGTAGATGTCCATTTTTCTCTATCCAGATAAGGTAACAAACAGGGAGTACCCATCATGGATGAAGCGTTGCATTTTGTCAAAAATACACCGCAAAGAGTTCGCATGCTGCATTTAAGCAGCATGTGAACTAAGTATGAGGACCTTATCTACCTGTGATCTTGTTATAGACCATGGAGATAGTTCCACCAAGGATAGCACCTACAAAGAATGCCCAGATTCCACCGACAATCCCACCAACGAAGGTAGCATCGTATCCAGTGTAGACAGAGGACATTACATCAACAAATTGATATCCCCAACCGGTCATTGAGATCCAACCGGTAAGAAGTACTGCCATCCCCCAAACGATTCCAAACGAAAGCGCTAAGGACTTTGGACAAAGCATATGTAACTGAGACTTAGGTATATTTTTCATCTTTTTCTCCAAAAAAACTTGTTAAATGAACTTTCACCTGCAATTCTCACCCGAGAGATCTGGGGCAAAACGCAGTATTATCATTTAATTTCATACATCTAAGATTTCAAATTTTTTTTCAAACATTTTCTCTTATCAAAAGAAGAATCTCACTTTGCAGATGCAGAAAAAAGGTTGAATAGTATTAAATATTTTTGTTACCTTCCCCTCTTATTTCTTCAAACGGAGTTGAGTATGAAAGGGTTCATAAGCCAGCTATTTGTTTTTTTCTTGCTCCTCCTTGTTGGGATAGCAGAGGGCCACTCAGTGCAGGTGGAGTTTAACTTAACTTCTCAATCAGAAGAAGATGAGGATATTTCTATTCTTAAAGAGTTTCTCTTCTATCATATCCATTCTCAGATAACGCAAGATCGGAGCTCCTCTTATACGCTCTCTCCCGACCAAGGAGGAAATTTTTCCTTTGAAGGCACTCAAGATCAGTTGGATGCTCTCCTGGGGAGGTTTTCGCATAGGTTGGAGATGGGGTTTACACGGGAGGAGTTTATCTTCGCCAAGGAGAATTTTTTGCAGGAGCTCGAGAGTTCGGGGGCACTCTTTGAAAGAAGTTTGGCTGAAGAGATTAACTGGGAACATCTGCCAGAGGGTCAAGAACCTATGAGAGAGATGGTACGGAGGCTAAAGAAGTTCAGACACTCTGAAGTTCAACTGATGCGAGCTGCAAATCCTAAGAGAGTTCCCCCTATCCAGCCTTTTTACTCTCTGCGCCTAAATGAGACCGATCAGAAAAATATCGAGAAACTGATTAAAAATCTTGCCGATTGGAATGTGGTGAAACTACTGATGAAGAAGAGAGAGATGGAAAAGTTAGGCGACAAAATCCGTCCCGTCCACCCATTGCGCTTTCTTGGATATATTCATTCACGTCACGACTTGAAAAGCCGATTGTCAAAGATCAGAGGCAACCATTTTAAATGGAAGAACTTCCTTGGGGGATTACGAGAGAGGATGGTTGAGGAGAGTCGAAAAAATAATGTGCATCGATATATCCCTGGATTTTCCCATTTGACCGGAGTCTCACATCCTCGCGTTCTATCGACAATCAGACAGTCTAATTGGGAAGCGCTTATTCTTGGCAAAATGTAACAACTTTATAAAGAGTGGTTTATGATATTTACAAATTTTTTTGCTGGAGCTGGTAAGAGATAGAGGCTATAATCCTTCGAAAAAGGGATAGATTAATGACTTCAATTAACAATTTTACTGCTTTTCAGCAGGCAGTCACAGATAATATCGGGGCCTATCGCTCTTGGTACAATAGTTCCGGTGTTCCTCTACCCATAGTTTTTATTGATTGTGTGCCGACTGGTGCGGTCAACTTTAAGGCGAAAGTGGAGAGTAAGCTTCGCAGGATCGATCCTGAACTTCTCGATGAAGCGAGGTATGAACAGAAAGATTCTCTGACTAAAAGAGTCTGCGATACTGTCTATTACATCCTCTCTAGGATCTGGTATGGCAGTACAATCGAGATGCTACAAGCATCTCTTGTTATTCTCGAGGTGATAGAGGAGCTGCCTCCGAAAACAGCTGTGGTAATCGAAGAGACTGAGCCCGAGACTCCGCCCACCCTAGAAACTGAAATGCAGATTGTTCTTGAGGATCTCCCTCCATCGGCCGTGGAAGCGCCTCAAATTCAATCCGTAGTAGTAGATGTACTTAAGCCGGCTAGAGTGAGGAAGAAGCGGCGGCGTCTGGTTGTAGATGTTAACAAACCCTTTAACGACCTGCCACTCAGCAGGGAGAATATGTCAGATATAAAAAAACTGATCACAATTCTTGGTAAACTGAAAAAAAATATTTGGTTTTTTAGTAATTCAGCAAAATTGCTTTATGTCGGGAATACTAAGATCAAGCCAAATGTCCACTCGTTGCGTTTTATTGCATTCATCCATAAGAAATTGAAGACGAAAATACTTGAAATCAAAGGCGATCCCATGGCGGGTCCACTAGTAAATAAATGGACGCGATTCATAGATGGATTTAAAAATGAGTTGACGGAATTGGCTAAAAAGAGTGAGTTCCTTTCCTATGCGCCTGGATTTGCCAAGGAGACGGGGCTTGATCCTGAGGTTGTGAAGAATTTCTTCAACAGAAATGATTGGGATGGTTTAATAGAGGCTCTCTTTGGTAGATAGAGTTGTGATGGCCTGCGCTAATGATTGGAAGAGTCCGCTGCAAGTGGGGAGCCATCACATTGCGCGAGCATTTGCCCGGGCTGGGTGGGAGGTGGCCTTCCTCTCTGACCCTATCTCTCCTGCTCATATCTTAAAGGCTTCACCTGGACTCAAAAGACGTTACTCGATCTATAGGAGTGGGGGGATTGAAGAGGGGAGTGTCTGGAGCTATCTGCCAGCCGGCCTTCTGACGCCTTACAACCACTCGTTATTGAAATCACGCTGGCTTCACAAGAATTGGAATAGGTTAACCTTCCCTTCGATCATCTCTAAGGTGAAGGAGAGGGGGTTTGATAGGCCTGACCTCTTATATCTCGACAGCCCTCTTCAAGCGTTTTGGCTGGACGCTCTCTCGCCAACCTACTCGATCTATCGCCTGGCTGATTACAATAGGGCTTTCGTTCAGACAGCGCCGGCAAAAGGGGAGCAGGAGGAGGCGCTTATGCGTGCTGTCGACTGCGTCATCTATACGGCTGAGAGTTTGGAGGAGTATGTCGCCTCCATTAAACCTAAGCGGATGGAGTTTGTTCCTAATGGCGTCGATTTTGCCCACTTTTCTAAGAAGCGGGAGATGCCTGAAGAGTATAAGAAGTTCAAAGGTCCCATCGCACTCTATGTCGGTGCATTGCGCGAGTGGTTTGATGTAAAGATGGTCATTGCTGCTGCAAAGGCTCTTCCCTCAATGCACTTTGTGATGATCGGGCCGAATGAGAACCTGCATTTTGAGAGCCTTCCCAACCTCCATCTTCTCGGTGCAAGAGCGTGGAGCGAGCTTCCCGCCTATCTGCAACATGCAGAGGTTGGAATGATTCCTTTTGACGTTGTAAACCATCCTGACCTGATTCATCGTATCAATCCCCTCAAACTCTATGAGTATATGGCGAGCGGCCTTCCTGTTGTGAGTATGAAGTGGGATGAGCTTACGCGGCTGAAGAGTCCTGCCCTCCTCGCCTCAACTCAAGATGAGTTCATCTCACTTCTAGCGAAGGCTCACTCTACAGAGGGGCTGCAGAGTTTTGCAAAAGGGTATGATTGGAGCCGCCGCGGAAAGCAGATTATCGGATTATGCCATACCCCGGAGAGAAGGGATGGCTCTGAACTTGGTTGAGCAGCTCTGGCATGGGTAGCAGAGGTTCACCTGCGGAAAAGTCGGTGATGACGATCTCTGATCCAAACTCAATTAAGCGATAGATAGGGAAGCCATAACCTCTATGGAGCCCTAGGAAGCCGCGCTGATCAAAGTGTAGACATCGACCTTCTGGGTCGCCATTCATTATAAAGACTCCGGAGTTGATATCTGAGGGCTCTCTCCCTGGAATTTGGGGAGCGAAGTGGGCTTTGACTGAGCGGTAGTCGTTGCGCCGAGCGGGGAGGGGGGTGTAGAGATAGGTTCCTGGATCGACGACAATCTCTTCACCATCGATGACGAGTTCAACGGAGAGTTGGTCGTTATGGGCGTGTCCGCCCCGTCCCAAATGGCCGATCGATCCTACGCGCACTGAGAGAAAGAGATGGGGAGAGCGGTAGATGTAAAGCCCAAAATCTGGATAGGCAAGGCACTCTACATCGCTTGTAATAGCGGGAAAGGAGCAGCGCGTCTGATTTAACTCTTTAAGCTTCTCATAGCGCGTTTCGAGCTCATCTTTGGGTAGAGCTCTACGTTTGATCTTAAAGGTGGGGAGGGTATGTTTGTAGAGGCTCTCCATGCGAAGTTCGTCGAGCAGGAAGTTTCGGTTGAGATGGTTGTCGTATGGGGGGAAGAGGCGGAAGAGGTAGCCGCTATCATGGTCGCCGATCTGCACGATCTCTCCATTTGGCTTGGTGATATCCTTGACAAATTCACCCATCTTTTCTAGCCGCTGATAGTACCACTGCGGAAAAGTGGTTCTCCCTCTTTTGGAGAGGGCTAGGGCGGTGGCGTAGGCAACGATCTGTGCTGAGAGGCAGTGGTAGCTTGTAGAGCCTTCGAAGGAGGAGCCATCTTCATGGAACTGGAGGGGAACTTCTTTAATGAACTCGTTGATGGAGAAGCTCTGCCACTCTTCTACTTCGGGAGTTGATGGGAGGTACGCTGCGACAGAGAGAAGCCCTACAAGGTTGGCAAGATAGTGGTTACTGCGGAAGGCTGGCGTCCATTCTAGATGGTCGATGATATGCTTCCCGTGGTCGTAGATACTCGAGGTGAAGATCCTCTCGAAATCGGGGTCGAATTCGGCTCCATAGGCGATGAGGAGATCGTAGGTGATGAGCCAGTTGGCAATGCGAATACCGACATCCATCGTGCAGCTCCAGTTTACTCCGAAGCGGGGAGGGTTGTTGGCGATAAAATCCAGCAGTTGATTCTTGAACTCACGGAGATATTTCTCTCTTTTGTGCGTTCCATAGGCCCAGGCTAGCTGAGGGAGATGTTGCATGCGTGCGAGCTCCCAAGGAACTTTAATATCGACGCCCTCCTTCTCGCCATATTTGATATTGTGGCTGCGCACCTTCTCAGACCAGCGATAGCCCGATTTGAAATCTATCTGCCAGTCGATGGGTCTGTACTCTGGATCTATAAAACCCGCTACTCTCTCTGCATAGTCAAGATTGGAGGCGTTGATCCGTTCACTTAAAGGTAAAGCGGCTTGACTTGGGTAGAGATGTCCCTCAACTCCTTCTGCTTGCATCCCAGGTCTCACTTCGACCCACCCACTGCCGAGCAAGTTGAAGTGGTGGTCGAGCAGATGTTTTCCATAGGGGGCTGTTTTGGGAAGTGAGACCAAGCGGTGCAGCTTGGGGATGTAGTGTGAGTAGGTGCTCTTATTGAGATCTGCTAGATCTCTACGGTAGTGGTGGTAGCTAGTTTTCCCCTTGAGCAGAAGTTTTTTCAGAAGAATATGGGGAGGAAGTGTCAGGGCGCGTTTAATCTTCTCAATTAAGACGGACATAGCTCTCTTAACCGCGTTATAATTTTTCTAGTATGTTCTCTCCAAGTATACTTATCTACGACTTCTTCTCGAGCATTTTTTCCAAGTTCACTTCTTAGACGGGGATTGTCGATCAACTCTTTCAACCCTTTAGTTAATGAGTGCTTGTCACCTGGTTTTACAAGCCAAGCTGTCCTCTTATGGTCAAGGATCTCGCCGATCTGTTCTAAGTCGGAGGCGACGATTCCACTGCCTAGTGCCATATACTCAAAGAGCTTCGTCGGTGAGCCAAAAAACTTGGAACCGTCGCTATTGGGAACGTGTGGGGAGGCGAAGATGTCACACGCTGCTAGATAGAGAGGAGCCTCTGCTTGGGGAACGGGCCCCGTCAAGGTGACAGACTCTTCAAGGTGATATTTCTTAATGCTCTCCACGACGCGTGGCATGGTGACACCACCCCCAATCATGAGAAGATGCACTGTTTCTCTATACTCAGGATGCTCTTTGATGAGAGCCCCGAAACTCTCGGCTAAAACTTCAGCTCCATGCCACTTTCCAAAGGTTCCGATAAAGCCAATGACGCACTTTTCGCCAAAGTTGAGCTCCTCTCTCATTGCATTCCCATCGATGGAGGGTGAGTATTTTTCTGGATCGACTCCATTGGGGTTAACAAGAATTTTCCGCGCGTCGACCCCTCTTTCGACGAGCTCCTCTTTTAAGGGGCTGCTCACAACGACAATCAGCTGCGCAGCATGGAGGTTTAGCTCTTCAATTTTTATAAAGAGTTTCTCATGGTGGAAGGGTTTTCCCCAATGTTTAGAGATCCAGATCTCTGATCCGTTATATTCTAAGACGAAAGGGACCTGAAATTTTTGAGAGAGTTCTACTCCAGAGGTACTTCCGAGGCTGAATCGTTCATAGATAAACTGGGGCCTCTTACTCTCTAATAGGGCGTCTGCTCTTTTGGCATAGGTCTCAGAAAAAGCAAAGACTGGTAGGTCATCATAATCTAAAAATTTGTCCTCGCAGCTGATAACATGGCGATCTATCTCTTCCTTTACTGTAGGAATCGTTGTGGAGGTGAGGAAGACCGGCGCTTCTAAGTTGTTGAGAACTCCAGCGATATGTCCGACGGATCCCCCCGCAACAAGGTTGAACTGGAAGTCTGTTCTGAAATAATAAGGGCTTCCCAACAAGGGGAGTGAGACAGAGCTTGGTATCTTCTGATGGAGCAGAGCAATCTTGCTGTTGAGGGATCTTAGAAAGAAAGGTTTTTTGAGTAGGTCTCTCATTAAAATAAGAGTGCGTTTTAGAAGAAAAGAGAGGGATACTTTGACCTCTCCTTGACTGAGATAGTTGATCGAGGAGCTTCTTTTTTTAAGGAAATAAGCGAGCCAACTTAGAAGGGCAGCGCGCCGGTACTTGGGGCTGAAGTCATAGTAGAAGGTCACATCGCTATAGTGGCGAAACTTTTGAATAATCTCTCCAGACTTGCACCAATTTTTTAACATCTTATAATCAATAGTGGAGAGGGTAGCGCACTCATCAAGAATTGTTAACGCTTCATTTGTAACAATGAGCGTCTGGTTTGTCTTGTTCATATGTACCAACTACCCCTTAAGCTCCTTTGCTTCAACGTTGTGTTTTAATATAGATTTAATATTGATTAACACAGAGATAAAAACATAGGAATAAATCAATATTGCTGAGATACCGATTCCCCTAATTCCCATCTGGGGAATTAGCCCTAAACTGACAATGAACTTTAGTCCCAGTGCACTTCCCCAAATGAAGACGAGGCTCCATGGGAACCGAATCGAGATGATAAATTGGGCCATAATTGTTTGAATTGAAAGAAGAATGAAACCAGGTAGGAGATAGACAAGGATCAAATGGCAAGGGGCAAACTCATCACCAAATATCCACCTTATCGGAGCTTTCCAGAGCATCGCAATGATGGCAGAAAGAAGAATAATGACAATGGAGCCTAGAGTTGTTTTTTTAGTCATTGTCCACTTTTTTCTTATATCTGATTCCACGCACAGTTTAGGATACAATATTCCTGCAACAATAGCTGAGAACATCAGAAGGTAATCAAGTAATGAAAGGGCAACAGAGAAGTATCCTACTTGTTCAAAGCCTTGGGAGCGTTGGAGGATGAAGACATCCACACGGGTGATGCCCCAACCAAAGAAACATGCAAGGTAGGCTTTTCCACCAAAAAAGAAATTCTGTCTCATGAGGGATAAGGAGGGGGCTTGTATGCTATCAATCGATTTAGAAAATGTCCTAATCATCACAACTAAGCAGATAGCAGTTGCAACAACTTGAAAAAGGGTAACATGTAGTACTGATATTGATCCTATAAAAACGAATGCTAAAATAAGGAGTGTGTTGATTGCTTTGATTAGAATATCACTGATATTATATTCTTTAAATTTTTGGATTCCTGTCAAAAGGCCCTGGAAGAGTAAAAAACAGATATTCATGGGAATAAGCGCCAAAGATAGGATCAAAAGGGAGAGAGGGATAGTATTACTTCCTAATATTGGGTGGCGCAAGAAAAAGAGCAACACCATTGACGCTCCTCCAACGACGATGCTGATAAGGAGAGAATTTGATATCAAGAGTGACAAGAGCGAGGGTTTTTTTGAAATATGGAATGTGTTAGCGCTATGGAAGCCCAATAGACCTAGCTGAACGCCCAGTGCGGTAAAGGCACTTGCGACACCAAATTGTCCTCTCCCTACAGGGCCTAAAGAGCGTGCAATAAAAATGGAGGTGAACAAGCCTAAGACAATTACAATGACTCGACTCCCTAAGGCTGCAACTACTTTTTGGATGAATTCTGATCGTCTGGCTGCCTTGAAAAATTGAAAGAGACGAGAGTGCGTAGAGCGAAGCGATAGAGTTGATCTATTGATTTGTGTCATTATTACTTACTCACCTAAGTTTTTTGCGCTGCGGCTATGATGTACCATCCCCATTTTTCCCCCATAATGTCGAGGAGCGATCTGGGAAAAAGAAGCCATAAGTATTTAATAATACTACCAGATGGAAAATCTTCGTGATTCAACTTTCTTACACTCAGTTTGGAAATCTTAAATCCATTTTGCTTGAGTAGTTTTCTCACTCTTTTTTTTGAAAATAGTTGAACAAGAACGTTTGAGTCTTGAGAGTCGTGGCTGAATTCAATCTTTGATAGGTGCGTTTTTAGGGAACATTTTAGAAACTGTCTCCTAAGAATGTATTCATAGAGAAAGTATTGCAGCCAAAATACAATCGAGTGTTTATGGTAGAGGACGACCAAGAAGGTACCATCTTTTGCTAGGACTCTATGAGCCTCCCTAAAGCTTTTTTCTATATTAGGTGTGTGATGCAATACCCCATTGGCATAGACGAGATCATAAGATTCATCTTCAAAAGGAAGATTCTCTGCATCCGCTTGTTGCAGGTGTGGAGTCAAGCCATAATGAGAGAGATGGAGGCGTGTCCGTTCAATATTTTCAGGGGCAAGATCGATTCCCGTGTAGTGGCTTTGGTTCATAGAAAATTCGTAGGCATCAAACCCTTGTCCGCATCCGAGCTCCAGTACTTTTTTATGGGAGAATGTTTTAAATGGGATCTGCTCTAATACGCGATGAAGTTCCTCTCTATTGCGAATGTTCCGGACCAACTCGAAGTACTCCTTGGTACCAGGTTTTTTGTCTGGAGCTAAAGAGGAACCTGCTGGGCTCTTCCCCCAAAGATTTTGTGCTGCGTTCTTTTTTTCTTCCATAATAAGCTATCCTGGAGATTGTTTGATAAAATTTTTCCACCAGAGGGCGAGGTTGTAGAGGAGCCAGATTCTAGAGCCTTCGCCTCGACTCATTAGTCTTTCGATGGCTGAGAAATCGAGGAGATCGGTCTCCTGGCAGAAGGATTTCAGCTCTCTTCTCATCTCGGCACCAAGCCGATCGTAGAACCATTCAATAATGGGAACGCCGAAGCCCTGTTTTTTTCGGTCAATGAGTGCATCGGGAATCACACCGCGGACCGACTTCTTAAGAATCGACTTAAGGACACCATTTTTTGTCTTCATCTTTTGAGGGATACTCATCGCAAGTTCTACGAATTTGTGGTCGAGAAAGGGTACCCGGCTCTCAAGACTTACTCCCATACTCATCTTATCGACGCGCATGAGTAGGAGTTCTGGAAGGCGTAAATTTAGATCGAGGTAGCTCATCCAATTGAGTGGACTCTGTTCCCATGCTCTCTCTTTGAAGCGTTTGTAGATGGGGCTAAGAGCTTCCCATGAAGTTGTATTTGCGAATTTTTTTTTGAGGCGTGGGGAGAGAAGGCGCTCTATTTCAACTTTATGGAAGGCCTCGGCTCCACCCCAAAAAACGGGCTGTCCTAAGTAGCTGCGCCGGAGATATTCGCACTTATGGGAGAACTCTTTCCCACTCATTCTGGCAAGGGCTAGACCGAGTTTTTTTAAGGGGCCCATGAGAGGAATGCTTCCTAGCTGTTCCAAGCGCAGGGAGCTCTTCCAATAGGGGTAGCCCCAAAAGAGTTCATCGGAGCCCTCTCCAACCTGACATACGGTGACTCCGTTATCGCGTGCGAGTTTGGCTACGTAGTAGCTAGGGATGCAGACGGGATCGGCGATGGGCTCATCTTGCAGGTGGATCATTTTAGGGAGAAAGTCAAAGAGATCGTCGAGCACTAACTTTTTTTCATGGTACTCTGCGCCGATCTGATCTGCCATCTGCCGTGCGAAGTGGAGTTCATTTTGATAGGAATCATAGTTGCCTTGATAGCCGATAGAAAAGGTCTTAATTTGGGAAGAGGAGACCTTTGAAAAGAGGGCAGCATTGGTGCTGGAGTCGATACCACCGGAGAGGAAGATACCGACAGGAACGTCGCTGACGCCGCGGTAGCGGACGGAAGTTTTCAGTTCATCAAGGAGTCGTTCGGCAACCTCTTCCTCTGATGCATGGGTGAGGGGAGTAGTGTGATCCCACACATCCCAGTAGCGATGCGTCATGAACTCGCCCTCTTCGTCTATGTGAAGATAGGTGCCTCCGGCAAGTTTTTTTATTCCTTCGAAGAGGGTATCTGGCGCGGGCGTAGCGTGGAAAGAGAGGTAGTGGTAGAAGCTCTCCTCGTTGATAGCTCGCTTTTGATCGGGATCTGTTAGAAGGGCTTTTATCTCGGAGGCAAAGGTGATCCGTCCGTTATGGATACTATAATAGAGGGGTTTGATTCCGATGCGGTCACGCACGAGATAGAGCGCACGTTTTTTTTCATCCCAGAAGGCGATTGCAAACATGCCTCGGAACTTGTGGATGCACTCAATACCCCACATCTCAAAGGCTCGAAGCACGACTTCGGTGTCTGAGTGGTCACTCTTCCATGGCCTTTTGGAGAGCCCCTCAAGTTCTTTGCGGATCTCTGAGTGGTTATAGATCTCTCCATTGAAGGTTACCCAGAGAGAGCGGTCGTGGTTGGTCATCGGCTGCGCCGCGTTTTCGGTGAGGTCGATGATGGAGAGGCGGCGGTGGCCAAAGCCCACCCGGCCATCATTTGAGACCCAAGTTCCCGCTCCATCTGGACCGCGGTGGACCATCGTCTCGCGCATCTTGGTAACGAACGGCTCGGTCACTTTGAATGAAGAGTTTTTGAAGGCTAATACGCCATTAATCCCGCACATACTGACCTTTAGTGAGTTGCTCTTCGACACTAAGACTGATTTCTGTCGCCTGGATCTGCTGCCAGAGAGGAATGGGCCACTCACTGCCCGATAGAATCGCATCACCAAAGGCTTGTAGCTCCTCTCTCTGCCCTTTTGATTTTTTGTACTCATCTAAGTGCAGAACTTTTCCATCGACATAGATCTCCATCAGCTCTTTGGGATAGCTCTTCGATCCGAGGGATGTGTAGGTGAGGGTTGCGAGAGAGCCATCTTCAAATTGCATGGTGGCGACAAAGTTCTCATTAATCTGGAATTTTTCTGAGCGGGGGCTGATGCTCTGAGCGTTGATCTCAACCACTCTGCTTCCTGTCAGGTAGGTGAAGAGGTCGTAGATGTGGCACGCCTCACCGATGTTGCGCCCCCCGCCCTCTTCCTGATGGACCCAATGCTCCTTGGGGATGAATCCTGCGTTCATTCGGTAGTTGATGATCATCGGTCCCTTTAGATCCTTTTTGATCTTTGCGATGGAAGGGGAGAAACGGCGGTTGAATCCAGTGAGGAGCAGTGGAGTCTCTTTCGCTTCAGCGAAATAGGATTTAATCTCTTCAAGCTCTTCACGGTGGATGCAGAGCGGCTTCTCCAAGAGAAGATGCTTCCCAGCTTTAAGCCCTGCAAGGGCCATATTCTTATGGAGATCGTGGCGCGTCGTGATAATGAGAGCGTCGATATCAGGATTCTCTATCACCTCTTCGAAACTGGTAGAGGCGATGGGAGCTTTGAACTGTTTTGCTGTCGTAGCGGCGTTATGACCAGAGCGTGAGACAACCGCTGCGATACGAAAATATCTATCAAGGCTCTCTAGATGGGGAAGGTGAACGCCCTTGGCAAAGCTGCCCGCACCGATCACGGCCACATTGATCAGCTCTCCTTTTTTAACTCTGATGGAGGGCGTTGTAATCGTATGGGAGAGCTCCGCTTGTGCATAAGCGAGAAGAAGACCGAGCGGTTTTGGGGAGAGAGTTTTGAGCGCTTCAAATGCTTCGCCAGCTTGATCGATGGGGTAGATCTTTTCGATGAGGGCGTCAACTTTGACCATACCCTTTGCAAGAAGATCGAGATAGCTGCTCATATTGCGGTTTTCGGTCCAGCGCACATAGGAGATGGGATAGTCGATGCCCTTCTCTTCATAGCTGGAATCGTAGCGCCCCGGTCCATAGGAGGTAGAGATGAAGAAGTCGATCTCTTTTTGGTAGAAGTCCGCTCTTTTTAAATTGAGGCCTACATCGCCCACTAAGACGACGCGCCCTTTGCGGCGGCAGAGGTTGAAGGCGTCAGAGATGATCGAGTGGGAGGTCGAGGCGGCGGTGATAATCACTCCATCTGCGCCATGACCATCTGTGAGACGGCCGATCTCAAGAGGATCGCTCACCTGAAAGGTTCTTTCTATGCCGAGCTCCTCGGCGAGGGCGTTGCGCTGCGCATCTAGGTCGATACCGATGACGTGGCATCCATTCACTTTAAGAAGCTGCACTGTGAGTTGTCCTAAGAGACCCAATCCTATGACCACAAAGGTCTCTCCAAGGGTAGGCTTCGCTCGGCGGACGCCTTGGAGTGCGATCGCACCCATCGTTACCGTACTAGCGTGAGCAGAAGAGAGAGCCTCTGGAATAGCGACAGTTAAGTTGCGCGGGACTGAAATCACCTCTGCATGGTGGGCGCACTGCGCACCAGCGCACGCAACACGATCTCCAACGCGTAGGTCTGTGATCCCCTCTCCCACTTGCAAGACCCTTCCAGCAGCCGAGTAGCCCGTAGGGTTTCCTGCAAGCTGCTTCCCATCGACAACGCTCTTTGTCTTTTTAAAACCTTGCGTCATCACCATTTCAAGCGCTTTTTTCACTTTATTCGGATTTTTGAGGGCTTGTTTCCATAGAGGCTGACCACTTGCCTGCACGGCGCTGAGCTCTGTTCCAGGAGAGATGCAGGAGTGGTCGACTTGCACAAGGACGCGTCCTTTTTCTGCTTGAGGTGCAGGAACCTCTTCAACAACAGATTGACCTTGTCTAATCATAACTTGTTTCATGTGAAATCCTCCTCTAGAATTTTAACAATGCGAGAAGCAGTTTGTCCATCCCAAAGGGGAGGGACGCTTTTGGAAGTTGCTCTGAGCTCATTGAAGCCTTGAAGAATACTCTTTGTTTGCGAGCCGACCAGGCGGTTTGTCCCGTGGGTAATAGTGATGGGACGTTCGGTGTTTTGGCGGAGCGTGAGACAGGGGACATTGAGAACAGTGGTCTCTTCTTGGATGCCTCCCGAATCTGTTAAGACGACCTTTGCTCTCTCCATAAGTGCTAAGTTCTCAAGGTAGCCAAGCGGTTCAATGAGTTGGAGGTTCTTCATGGAGGAGATCCGTTGGCTCTGCCCATCTCTCTCTATCGCTCTCTTGGTGCGGGGATGGAGGGGCCAGATTAGGGGGAGCTCCTTTTGAATGGTCTCTAAGGCGGAGAGAATAGAGTTAAAGCTCTCCTTAGAGTCAACATTTGATGGGCGGTGCAAGGTGACGAGTCCATAGGAGCCGCTGCAGCCGAGCTTCGTATGGATTGAGGAGGCGCGCGCTTTAGGGAGCAGTTGAAGCAGCGTGTCGATCATTAGGTTGCCTACAAAAAAGATCTTTGAGGAGTCAATACCCTCTTTGAGAAGGTTTTGATTCGCCTCTTCGCATGTGGTGAAGAGAAAGTCGGAGATGCTATCTGTGACGATGCGGTTGATCTCTTCGGGCATCTGGCGATCGAAGCTGCGCAGTCCCGCTTCGATATGGGCGATGGGGATGTGTAGCTTTGATGCGACGAGAGTGCAGGCGAGAGTAGAGTTGACATCCCCCGCTACAAGGAGTAGATCGACGGGGTTTTGGAGTAGGATAGGTTCAAAAGCGAGCATGATCTTGGCAGTCTGCTCGGCGTGCGATCCTCCCCCACATTGCAGAGTGATGTCGGGCTCACTCAGCCCCAAGTTCTCAAAGAAGACCTCAGACATTTTGTAATCATAGTGCTGGCCGGTGTGGAGAAGGAGGGGGTCGATTTTGCTGCTCTCTTTCATAGCAGCAAGAAGGGGAGCCATCTTCATAAAATTGGGACGCGCTCCAACAACTGCTAAAACTTTCATCACGCTTTCCAAACTTGGTTCTCTTGAGATGGATAGGGAGCAAGTGCATTTCTACTGTCGATGATAAGGGGGCAGCATGCTAAGAGCTCAGGATAGTTAATATTTGAGTGGTGGGTGATCACAATAGCTGCATCAAAAGAGGAGAGGCTCTCTCTGTTCCAACCGATCGACTTTTTTCCCATCCAATTTTTATGTTCACGCGTTGAGGGGACCTCTGGGATGTAGGGGTCGTAGTAGTTAATCACGGCGCCTTGCGATGAGAGGAGATCCATGATTGCAAAAGCGGGAGATTCTCGGCAGTCGCCGATATCTGGTTTGTAGGCGAGGCCGATGCATAGAATATGGCTGCCCTTGAGCGATTTTTTATGGCTGTTGAGCGCCTCTGTCGTGCGTTTGACTACATAGTGGGGCATGGAGGTATTGATCTCACCAGCAAGCTCGATGAAACGGGTGTGGATGCCAAGTTCGCGCGCTTTCCATGTTAGATAGAAAGGGTCGATTGGGATGCAGTGGCCACCGAGGCCCGGTCCCGGATAGAAGGGCATATATCCAAAGGGTTTGGTCTTTGCAGCTTCGATCACTTCATGGACATCAATGCCCATCTTATCGAAGACAACTTTCAGTTCATTCACCAGAGCGATATTTACTGAGCGGAAGATATTTTCGAGGAGCTTCACAGCTTCCGCTGTCTTGGTGCTCTTGACTGGAACCACCTCATCTATCGCTTCAGAGTAGAGAAGGGAGGCAATTTTGAGTGCAGCCTCTCCATCTGCTCCGACCACTTTGGGAATGGTTGCCGTATCAAATTGCGGGTTGCCGGGATCTTCCCGTTCGGGGCTATAGGCGAGATAGAACTCCTCTCCAGACTTTAAGCCAGAGAGCCTTTCACAGATCGGCTTGACAATCTCCTCCGTCGTTCCCGGGTAGGTGGTCGATTCTAAGATGAGGATATGCCCTTTTTTTAGGTGGGGAGCGAGCGCTTCAACCGTTTTTTCTACATAGGAGAGGTCGGGTTCACGGTGGCGGGTTAAGGGGGTGGGAACACAGATAAGGAGGGCATCAGCCTCCTTTGCAAGGGAGAACTCATCACTCAGGATGCAGCGCTCTGACTCCTGCAGAAGTTGAATGCTCCTATCTGGAATGTGTTTGAGGTAGGAGAAGCCGTGCTCTATAGAGTCGATCTTTCTCCGGTCGATGTCGATCCCAAGGACGGGAAAGCCTTTCTCATGAAAGGTCATAAGAAGGGGCAGCCCTACGTAGCCCAAGCCGACGATGGCGACCGTGTAGTTACGGCTCTTTATAGAGTCCAAGATTGGAGTTATTGCATTTGATAGAGTGGACATGGCCCAAAATATCGCACATTTTGCAATTATATTCAA
>SDBT01003702.1_pt1 | contig 26287 bp, 23 predicted proteins | sample 2277101 | NCBI WGS metagenome assembly SDBT01 (sample SAMN10404973, study PRJNA504765) | marine sediment metagenome | isolation source: marine sediment core GS10_PC15, 103 cmbsf | place: Arctic Ocean: Southern Knipovich Ridge | collected 2010 | reverse complement strand
GTATGTGTTGCGATGGCTAAAGAGATAACTGACGATACATGCGGAGGATATTATGGTACGAAAGAATATTTCTCTCCAGAGTTGGCGAGAAGTCATATAAATAAAAGATTTATATACAAGAGCGATATGTGGCCCAAGCAGGATATATGGGCATTGGGAATGTCAATGTGGGAATTTGCATCCGGCGGTGAAAAGCCACAAATTAATGGATACAAGATTGCTCAAAATTGGAATCTGGATGCAGATTTTCGTAAAGATTTGGCTATATTGCGGAGAAAATATACCGACAAGTCTATACCAGACGCCATTGAAAAATGCCTAGAATTATACCCGGAAGATAGACCATTTGCAAATGATATATTAAAAATACTTTCACCTGAGAAAAAATAACCGAGTTTCATCTGTCTTTTCATTCTTTATTCTTTAGGCGTTGCCTAAAGAATAAGCCTAATAAATATCCGCATCTCTACAACAGAGCCATTCATCGGGCTTTCCGTCGTCGTCCGAATCTCTCCTAGTCTTGCTATAACCGCGTCGGCAGTCCTCATCCTTTGAACTACTATAACAACTACCTGTAAGATAGGGTTTTATTTTTCTACGGAAATGTCGTCGTCTGCCGGGATATGCGTATACACTTCCATATGGCCCATAACCGTACGGCCAATAACGACCTTGATATCCTCGATAATCCCTATCGTATACCTCTCCAAGTAATCCGTAAGGGTATCCTTTTAAACCTCCGTGAGGATACGAAGATTTTAAACCTCCGTGTGGATACGAAGATTTTAAACCTCCGTATCCATGATAATCTCCATGGGTAGGAAATCCAAAGTGATATGCTCTTAATCTAGATGCCTTTTCTATGGTGGGTGGAGGATATTTTCTTCTGTTTGAACTAATTGCCCAAACAACAAGTAGGGCTATAATTATCGCTATAGCCAATAACCATTCTTTTGAAATCTTCATCTTATTTAAAGCCTACATTTTTTTCAAATAAAATGGAGAATGATATTCACATGATTGTTGTTATTTCCTAATAATTTATATTATGAAATTTATACATCCAATGTCAAACCAAATTTTTCCTCCTTTACAAGCTTTAATTCTGGAATGACGTCCCATACCCTTACAGAAAAGTTTGGAATATAAGTCAATGCTCTTCTATATTCTTCACGCAAACGTCCCTCGATAGAGACTACTGGTAATATAGGATGCATAGTATATTCCATGGGATCTCCATCCATTCCTGGATTATCTATAGTATATTCTATCTTTATATTTCCAGTAATCCATACAGGTAGAGGGGTATCAAATAAAAGATAGCCTTCCTTATTCTGAAGTTTTTGAACATTGGGAACCTCTAATGTAAATCCATTCGTAAAGGCCGTTAACTCATCGTTTTTATACTTTATAAAAAGTTTGGTTATAGGTCTAGGAGAATATATACCATACCATAAATCCGAATCTTTTCGTTTTGTAAAAGAAAAACTATTCCTCTTTCTATGAAATTTGGGTTTAAATATATTTTTAAATCTTATAACATTGTATTCTTTAGGATATGCTGCCAACCATATAATGGCTTGCATAGAAGTTTGAACACATTCGTTATCTCTTATAGTCAATGTGGATAGATATTGTGTATAGGGATCGAATCCTGGCGGATGTTCCTCGTTATCCTCATGATCTCTTTGATTAACGCAAAGTGTTGGTTTTTCTGACATTTTAGTATACCTCAATCATTCTTTAAATCATTTTCTTTGAATTCTTCGATTTCAGTATATTCATCTTCAGAATATTTGGAGAAACTCTCATCATATTCCGAGTAATCGGGCGAGTATTCATCAGAGTAACAAAGAGAATTTGACGTGTCAAATTCTTGAGGTTTTTGAAAGACCTCAAGAAATGTTTTGTAAACGTCCATCGATTTCCATGTATATCCCTCCAATAAATTAAATCCGGTATTTTGAATAAGATCGATCCATCCTTGTCTGGATCGATAGGTGGTTACAGCGGGCTCTTTATCAAGAATAATCGACATTGCTCGATGCATATAATCTAGAGAATACATTCTCTCCCAACTCGTACAGTCGTGTTCCTGTATAACAAGTATTCCACCCGGAGCCATTACCGTATATATACTTTCTAAAAGGTCTTTAGGGTTAGGAATATGATGTAGTAGTTTAAAGCAGGTGATAATCATAAACGATTCCTTTTCGTAATCTATATTTTTTCCATCAAATAGTTCAAAATGGGTAAATTCCTTGGAATCTTGATTTTTAATTAATCTACGATCTATTATATCTATGCCTTGTGGCATAAAAAACATTCTATTAGCAATGTTTTTGGTAAGCACCATGTTCCCACATCCAACATCCAAATAGTTCCAAATTCTAATTCTATCAATATCCAATAGGTCATAAACAGCATCCTCTACGTATCTTCCAATAGGCTCTACTGCGGCGTTTTGATATAGATTTCTAATAATCTCGTATTTGGACATTCTTCCAAGAATATAAATAATATTATCGAATGATGGAAGATCGGTTTCGGGTATATCTTTTGCTAATCCGTAACATTTACACCATCTTATAAACTCTAAAACTATTCGTCTTTTATCTATAATACATGTGCATACATCTTTAGATTTGTCTAAAGAGTAAAATGTTCCCTTTGGTCTAAATCCAAATTCCACTCTTTGAGAGCAGGATTTGCATGACATTTTATATAAATAATTATCGAATCTTTAAGAATGATTATTTTAGCAAAAAATAATCATTCTTCAATTAAATGTACCTAAATAAAAACAAGATTTGATAATATAAATTTATAATAAAATACAAATGGATAAATCTAAATTAATTCCTTCAACAACCGATGAATTGAAATTAATTCATCTCTTTGGGAGAAAAAATCTCCAAGGTAAAGCTCGTTTTATGGATACTCTAAAATCTCTTTGTAAAGGGAAAGGAATTCAACCTGTTATATCGATTGTAGCCGAGACTTTTGAAAAATACTCTCATTCTAAAGATCCGTTTATGCTTTATATCGATGCAAAAGATGTTGTTGTCAAAAGATCCATGCTAACCTCTTGGTTTTTAGATGACTACATTGATGAGGATAGTCTCGATTTAGATTTTAAAAATTTTATGGCCATTATGGCATGGTTTGGATTAACAGACTGTAGAGCATATTTTGTGATTAACTGCGGATCTGTAGGAACAGATATTATAGCCAATATTATAAATGTGTTATGCAACGAGAAGAATGGACTTCCAAGTAATAGATATCTATTATTAGAGGATGCGGAATCCGGCGAATATTCTGAGAATACAATAAAACGGATAAATAGAGCTGTGGCTACACTTTTTAACCAGAAATTTTCTCCAGAAATGTCATTTAATTTTTGGCAGAAATACAATCTACCTGTATGTGGCGAAGGGAATAACGAACCCGAATGCGATTTATGCCAACCCCACAAGCCAGACGTATGTGGTGGAGGAGAAAAAATAAATCAATGGAAAGGATAAAGTCAAAGATTCTTTAGTTTTTTGTTGTTGGAGAAGAACTAAAGAATCGACCAAAGTTAAAAGGAAAAATGAAATTTACAAATACAATATCCTAGAAATAGATAAATCAAATGAGTAAAATCAGTGATAAAAAAACAGTTACCAGAACCGACGATAATGACAAAGTCTTGGAGGAATCTACATTTGTTGGAAACCATCTTGTACTCCACAAGAAAATTGAGCATGAGGACTCTTCAATTTGGAAATGCAAGGAGTGGACCATTGATGGGGATAAAACCATTCTCATAAAGGAGTGGAGTGAAACCGGAGAAGGAAAAAAGGTTGGAGAGTATAAGGAATGGTATGGGAATGGAAAGCCATGTGTCAATTGTACTTACTCTGAGAGTGGAGAGATTCATGGTCTGTATATGAAGTGGAGAGATACGGGAATTAAATGGGGAGAGTGTGAGTATTTTCAAGGAAAGAAGAATGGTTATTCTAACCGATGGTGTCTTAATGGAGAAAAGTTTAGAGAGTGCACTCACGCAATGGGAAAATTAGACGGCAAGTATACCGAGTGGAAAGAAGCCGGAAGGAAGACGGAAGAGTGTTTTTACAAGTCTGGAAAACTTTTATTGAAGAAAATCTATGAGAATAAGATTTGGAATTGCAAAAAGTGGAGTCTAGATGGGGATAAAACTATTCTTGTCAAGGTATGGGGTGAAACCGATGGTGGAAAAAAGGTTGGAGAGTATCAAAAGAATTGGGAGGATGGATCAAAGAGAATTAGAACCACCTACTCTGAGAATGGAGAGTTGCATGGAGAGTACGAGGAATGGTACAAGAGTGGGATAAAGGCTCTTGTTTTTCATTTTAATAATGGAAAAATGGATGGTGAGTATGCAAGATGGTATGACTATCCGGATATTCGTATTTCTGAAAAGTGCACCTATAAAAATGGGGTTTTTCATGGTTCACACATGAAATGGTACAGAACGGGGGTAAAATGTCTAAAATCTAATTACAAGAATGGAAGATTGCATGGTAAATGCACAAATTGGAATATGGATGGTATTCTTTTGCGTGTTAGCGAGTTTAAAGATGGTCATCTCGTCGGAAAGGAGGAGATTCCAAAGGATGAAATTCCTTTGGAAAAGGAGGAGATTCAAATGAATGAAAAATTAGAGGAAAAGGAAGAGATTCCAGACCAAAATCCTAATGATATTCTTCGAAAAAAGGTTATTGGTGAGATTACGGTTGCAGTAAAGCTAATGAGAGAGCAACATTATACAGCCGATGCAGAAGTTATCCTTGGAGGTGGGTTATGGAAACTATATACCGATATTCTCAAACAAATGGCCAAACCTTTATTTGAGGAGGAGATTTCCACAGAAACCCCGGAAATGGAAATGGAAAGTTCGGAAAGAGATTTAGAAGTTTCTGATGAAAATGACGAAACCACTACTAGCTCTAATGAAAATGATAACAAGGATGAAGAGACAGATGGTTGTCCAGGATAAATTATTGTCTTTTTTTCTAACCAATTGGTTAGAAAATAGATTAGGAAAAATGAGATTTACATTTTAATATATAAATATATATCAAAATATGAGTACAATTAAACATTACAAAGTAAAATGTATCTTCTTTAAGAGATATAATTTGGGTGTGTCTAAACACGGGGAAGGTGTTGAAGCCTATCGTATGAAGGAAATCTGTGGATATATAATCTGCAAAGATTCCAGTTATTCGGATTACGATGTTTATGAGGATGTATCTGGTACTAACTTGATTGCATCAGTTCCTGTAAAATCGTTTAAGAATGCTCAGAAGAAAAAGCCACCGGTGCAGACATTTATTCTAGATGTCTTAGACAAATACATAAATATAGATAATAATCGTAAACCCAAAACGTGGGAGAAAAATGGTAAACTCTTTTAATAGATAATTATTCCTATGAATTGTCATAGGAATGACAAAACTTGGTTGTGTTCAAATAAATAAATAAATTTATTTGGACGGAATTATATAAAAACTATACTTTTTCATTTTATTATCCTCGCGGTATATAACAAGTGCTAATATAATACTCTAAATCAATATGGCAAAAACAGAAATATCAGGAACAGTGGTAATATTACTTGTAGTTTTAGTTCTAGCTGTTTTATTTGTGGTTGGAAAATGCTCATTCAGCTGTTCAACCAAAAGTGGCTATCAGAGACCTCTTATCGAGGGCTATAAACGCTCATGTTTAGCAAATGATTGTTTTGGTCTTCAACGTACTCCTGTAGATTATGCTTTTAAATATCCACATGGATGGCAAAGAAATCCTCATTGGCAGGCGTTTCCCGGAGACGAACATCAACCTTTGGACTATGGACCAATCGACTTTCATCTTGACGCCCGTCGTTTAAATGCAAATCATGGTGTCCTCTTTCAACAATATCGTCAAGATTGGGGAGGATGTGGCAAGAATCAAGTCTATCTTGTAAACGACTCGAAGAATCGTTTCGATCTTACAAACGTCGGAGATCAGGGAGCAAGGGAGGTCTTGGACGACATGTATAATCCTCGATTTGGACCTCGAGGAATTTCACACACAGAACAAACCTATAATGAACCAAACCCATACTTTGACAAGATTTATGGTGGACATAATTGGCTTGTACACGACCTACTTGGAGATTAAAACGTCTTTTAGACAGATTAATGTCATGTGAATAATTCACATGACATTTTAGACAAGGCAGATTAAGGATTCTCAAACTCTAGAAAATTATCCAAATCATCTCTGAGATTGAATTAAAGAATTCTTTTTATTATGCAATGAATGATTTAAAAAGAATTTGTCTAAAAGATGCTAGTGAATTTGATTTTATTAAACATCATGATTATATTATAGAGTTTGAACCCGGGGGAGTTGTAGGAGATAGAGAATGGATGTTACAATACACGCATAACATGAGTGTCCTTGTGGAAAGAACGAGCGAATATATAAATCCCCCCGAAAATATTATCCATATATATTTGGACAAATCTTGGATTTTGGGAGGAATGACAGCCATAAACACATATTTTGGTGATATTTTGGTGGAAAATATGGCAAATATTGACTTGGCTACCACTGTTCTTTACAAGCATCCTCCTCCAATTCCAGTGCCCCCGGATGGATATAAGGTGCATTCGTTTTACGATCCTTCCTTTCCAACAAATCCTTTACATGTAATAAAACTTTGCAAAAAACTCAACTTTACGATATGTACAATTCTTGGAGAGATAAAGGACTTTGAAATCGACTTTGACGACTTCCCCTTTAAAAATGATATTTTGAAAGTAACATATGACAATGGGAAATCCTCTCTCAAAGGCGGACAACCTGAGATTTAGATTTGGGAAAACCGAGATTTGGATTTAGGTTCAAAGTGGGTTTTCAGTGAAAAATGTCCAAAGTAAATCACTCTCCATCTAACTGGGGAATAGATAAACTAAAATCTTATGTAGAAAAGTATGACCTGAAAAGTAAGATTGTTTCTACTGGAAAGAGAGGGTCTCTTAAAAAAGATTATGTAAAAGTTGTCAGAGAACATTTGAAAATTCCAAAAACTTTATGCCAATACTGTCATGTACCGTTTTTACTATCTGCAGATGTCGATGTATATTGTCATCAGTGCGATACTGTAGTACACGATTGCTGTTCTGAAGAATGTTTTATGGCAAATACTCATTATATGACAGACGCATGCACAGATGACTACGAACATGTATGCATGCTGTGTTACGAGGTTGCAACAACTGAGAAAATGGGATCCTGTGCAGATTATTGCCGATTATGCAAGATTCTCAATTGATTTAATCACTATACTTACCCCACCTCCCATCTCGGATCTATGAGATAGGTGGTGGGGTAAGTTGCGTCGTTTACTTTGTAAACGACATGACAGCCTGCAGTTGCGTTACTGGCAAAGTCAACGAGCCCAGACAGACGGGAAAACTGAGATTTGGGTTTGGCAATTCCTTGGTTTAGTACATACTAACAAACAAGTATATAACAAACTAAAACTATGGCAAACAAATACAAGATTGTGATAATTGGAGATGGAGAGGTAGGTAAATCTACCTTTGTTAAAAGACATAAAACTGGAGAATTTGAGAAGCGATATATCTCTACATTGGGAATAGAGGTATGCTTTCTCGACTTTAATACCAACTATGGGAGGGTGACTCTACTCATTTGGGATTGCGCGGGGCAACCAAAGTTTAGAGGATTAGGAGATGGATACTATGTAGAGGCGCATGGAGCTCTTGTTATGTTTGATGTAACAAACAAAACTAGCTATGATCACGCGGAGGAGTGGGCATTGGGATTTCATAACATACGACCTAATTCTCCCATAGTTTTATGTGGGAACAAGGTAGATGTGAAAGATAGAGAAGTGATGGCTACGGATATCAGGGTTCTCCATAAAACTATTGAAGAGAGCATTGGTGAGAGCATTGGTGAGAGCATTGGTAAGGAGATTGGGTACTATGATATCTCCGCCAAAAGCAACTACAACTTTGAGAAGCCTTTCCTTTATTTACTCCGTAAGATCACTAACCACGAAGATCTAGATATAGTAGACAATCCTCCTTTAGAGCCACCTATTATAATTATGGAACCACCTAATGAGGATTTACACTTTATTTAAATTGTGATTTTAATCACTCTATACTTACCCCACCTCTCATCTCGGATCTATGAGATTGGAGGTGGGGTAAGTTGCGTTATTGACTAAGACGTGGACAGACAGATGAGGGAAAACCGAGATTTGGGTTTGGCAATTCCTTGGTTTAGTAGTTCATACTAGCAAACAAGTATATAAATAAACAAACTAAAATGAATAACAAATACAAAATTGTGATAATTGGCGATGGAGGGGTAGGTAAAACTACCTTTGTTAAAAAACATAAAACTGGCGAATTTGAGAGGAGATATATTGCTTCATTGGGAGTAACGGTACATCCTCTTACTTTTCAAACCAACCATGGAGAGATGACTCTAGACATTTGGGATTGCGCGGGACAATCAAAGTTTAGAGGATTGGTAGATGGAATCTATAAAGATGCTCATGGAGCGATTGTAATGTGTGATCTTACGAGTAGGTATACATTTAATCGCATATCTTTTTGGGGATATGATTATGTTCGCATGGCACCTAATACACCTATTGTATTGGTTGCTAACAAGAGTGATATGCCCCCATTGTATGAGGTAGAACGTGGGGAGGGTAAATTTATTATTTCATGCAAAAATAATGATAATATTAGCGCTCCTCTTCTCTATCTACTCCGCAAATTAAGTGGCCATGAGGATTTATACTTTTTAAAATTGTGATTTAATCACTTTATACTTACCCCACCTTTTATCTCGGATCTATGAGATGGGAGGTGGGGTAAGTTGCGTTAACGACCTGAGAGGAAAACCGAGATTTAATACCAATCATCCATTAAAAATACTAAAGATATGGACAAGATTACTTTAAAAACGTATTTAAACTTGCCATTGAATGAAAAATCCGATTATCTACAAAAACTAACCACTGACAATATCGACGACTTTCTATCCGACATAGAGGCGTATGAGGATTTTGAGGCACTTGATTCTATACTCAAGAGTCGCATTTGGCTTTTATCCGTAGAATATGATGAAATTGCCGCAGTTCGTTATCCAGACTTTATGTTACAGGAAGGTAAGCTCGTCGTGACTCGTCTACTTTCTCCTAAAGTTGATCCTAAACAGGAAAAGGAGGAGGTTGACAAAATGAATAAACAGGTACAAAATTTGAAAACGGACATGGTAGGAGGCATGACTTGGAATTATGATATTATTGCTGTAGGAGAAGGTGGACCACATAGCGAATCTCAGAATTTCATTCTTACCAAACCCGATTTTATTCAATTCTTAAATGGTTATAGAGCTCATTTAAAGAAAACCAATGCTCTTTGGTTTGAGAGGAATGAGCGAAATACAACACATATTGTTAATCTGGATAAAGCGGTAATGTTTACTCTAAGAGTTATGCTTTCATTAGATAAATCTAAGATCGGTAGATTTTATATCGAATTTTATGTCGCTGGCCTACATTCGGTGGATAGTTGGGTTATCGATATTCCAATGGACTCTCCTGTAATTGCCATTCTGGTAGACTTAAATTGTGAGAAAGGCCCGGACGGGGAATGGCCATATTTAGATTTGGGTACTTTTGGAACTCTCTTTCTTAATAAAAAGTTGATCTGCAGAATTAGGGAGGTGAGAATTGGCAAAGAGGACTTTAGCTTTAAGTATGGATTGGATGTTTTCTCCACAATACAATGCGATAGCGCCAGCGAAATATTTTCAATCAGTAATTTTATGGAGATATACAAATCGTCCGTATTGGCATATATTAAATCGGGTAAATCTTTCCTCGGGGAGGAGGATTTACAGGATGGTCTGCCTCCGTATTTTAAAAAAGAGTCTGTCGATGGGAAATCGAATTTTCCAAAGTCCAGCATTGCCGAAATCAAGAAGATGGTTTTTGGCTAAACTTGAATCACTCATTCGTTAGGCTTTGCCTAACGAATACTGCCAAACTTTTTGGAAAACTGAGATTTAGGCTGAATGTCTTCAACTATGAACAACATTTAAAGATGAATTCGGTAAAGACAAATTTTCAAATCGTATCGGATCTACATATCGAACGCTTTTATCCAACCGTTCCTCGCATAGAGGACTTTATCACTGTTAAACCAAAATCTCAAAATTATATATCTCTTATACTCGCAGGTGATATTGGACGAGTCGAACTCTGGGATCAGTTTTCAATGTTCATGTCGCAGGTTTGCACAAAGTTTTTAACGGTGTATATGGTGGCAGGTAATCACGAATACTACACTGCTAAAAAGACTCCTATAGAAATTCTAAGAGGAAATCTACAATCACTTGGAAAGTCTCTCAAAAATTTTGTATTTTTGGATGATAGTTATGTGTTTCTAGGGCATCCAAAGAAACCATCGGGATTATTATTCGGAGGAACATTTTGGTCCCATATCCCAGATAAATTTAGAGGGCCCTTGCCTCCAATCTATTATCGGGGAGTAAACAAGCATAATCAAATCACAGAAACAAAGTTAAATTTCCTTCATTTCAAGTCGAGGAATGCATTGGAAAATTGTGTGGAGTATGCTCAAAGTGAAAACTTACCATTATTTGTTGTGTCTCATCATGCTCCCTCTTTTTATAAAACCCTTCATCCCAAATACAAGAAAAACATGAAAAATTGCTTATATTGCACGGACTATGATCGTCAACTTTGGGAGATAAATATGAAAATATGGGTATATGGTCATACTGGATATAACTCAGATTATATAACATCTGGGGGTACACGTCTATTGTCTAATCAGTGTGACAAGGATACAATAGATAAATGTAAAATCATTTCATTTCCCTAAAATTCCTCCAACAATGGTTGGAGGAATTAATTCTTTGGGTCAGAATTAATTTCGAGCGAATTGAATTGTCGGAAAATCAAAGTTTATCATCCAGTTGGATGATAAACAATTCTAAATTATGTTTTAGCTCTAAGAGTTTGAATCTTTTTCTTTTGAACATCCTTTTCCTTTCTTTCAAGGCGATCTTTGCTAAAATATATTCCTCTTTCATCTCTAGGAAAGTCTCCCCATTGAAATATTACATTTGGACTATAAATTGAATAATTTTTTAATGGTGTTATAATTTTATCTAGAATAATTTCCGGTGTGATATTTGGATTCTCATTGTATGGAAGATAGTACGAATCCCTTTTATCTATCCTGTAACCCGTAAGTACATTTCTACGATTTAAAACTGGACTACGCAAAAGACTTCCAATAATTATAGGATAGTTATGGGTAAATATATAATTAAACCCTTTCCAAAGTAAATGGTAGAACTTTCCTATAATATTATCTGTTCTAAGAAGTCCATTCTTAATAATAAGAGATGGATTTTTCTGTAATATTCCTATAAATGTGGAAATAAATAGCGTATACACGTCTGCAGACGGTTTGGATATGTTTGAAGTCATTCCATATAGAGTTCTAAAATCGCGCTGGCCTTCATGTGTGACTTCCGAAAACAGTGGGTAATTTTTAAGACCATTGATATACGATGTTCCGTAATCTATAATAAATACTAAATCCTCGGCAGGTATATCATACGTTTTGTTATCTATTCTGTATCTAAAAAAAGGTTCTAATGGAGTATTTGTAGGCTGCCCTCTTATTTTTTGAACATTTCTAATATAGTTAATCCACTCGGATTGATTTACAAAATTAAATATCATAATATTTCCAACATGAAGATCATAGTGGGTAAATTTCGTCTTTTTTATAGCATACGCCAATGATATCAGAATTTGCATAATGATATTCATAAATGAAATCTCTTGGTCCTTTTCATCGTTATGTATACCGATATATCTATCCATCCACCCGGAAAGTGTAGTAGCATTACTTATATACTCTAATATAATGTATTGGTAATTTTTAGACATCCCCCATACAGGCTTGCAAAGTGTGTTTAAATTGTCATTCGATCTACATGAAATTCCCCCAAGGGTTAGCAAAAAGTTTGGAATGCGTCTTCTAAGATTATTCACCTGCATACCCACAGAAAACTCATGAATAAACATCTCTATCGCCAACTTTCTAGTTGGCTCTTTGTTCACTTTTATTACAAATTTCATTGGTGAAATTCTTTGAAAGTTTGAGCGCACTATAATTCCCATAGCAGATGGATCTCCTATAATGTTTCCAGAAAGCTTATAGTCTATCCAATAGTTTACATATTCTCCCTGTGGTATAAGTAAATCCGTGGGTATAACTTTTATTTTAGACTTTAAGAGTATTAAATCGCTTGCAGTTCTTCTAACAATCTCTTGGCCTAAAACTCCCCTAAGATACAATGATCGTGAATCTCTAATTCCATATGTATTATGCATATAGTAAAGTTCTCCGTAAATAGCCTGCTTAAGAACTCCATCTTTTTCCATTAATCTTTCATAAAAGTTTGTAGGATGTTTATCAAAGTAACACAGCACATATAATGTTAGTATATACTTGTAGAACGAATGATATCTATCTGGACAATTTCTAGATCTAAGAGAGCATTCAATTGTTAGGGGATCATTTTCTGGATTTAATTTTGCAATGCCAAGAAAATGTGATAGCATATCACACATTTCCTCTCTGTTTTTACTTCTTACCGTAAATTCCCATTGAAGAAATTCCACGGGTATATCTGGACCCCAATTCTCCTTTGGAGGAGAGTATTTTTTTATCAATAGGGATATATCTCTATTACGGTCTACCGGATCCCATTTAAGAAAAATCTTCTCTCTTTTGAGAAATGAAAATACCTCATTTATGTCACCCTGTGTTATATTTGATAGATTAGAAAGATTGATAAGAAATCCAGGATAAATAAAATTTACCATTTCTCCCCTTGACGTTTTCATCATCATTATCTTTTTACCCAACATTAAAACTAAACAGTAATGACCAAGGTGGTAAAAGAAGTTTGCGCTTAAAAAATAATTCGTTCTATTCATGCCAAAGATTGGAAATATCCATCTCAGTGTCTCCCAAAATACCCATTCTAAATCCTCTCCTATTATAACTCTTACTGTAAGATACTGAGTTTCTTTCCAATTTGAGAATTTATTAAAAGCTCCAAATTTTGATCTACTTATACTCTCCTTAATTTTCTCTATAATATATAACTTTTGATCTGTTATATGAACATGTGCATGCCAAACATCCGATCCAAATGTTCCATTAAAAATAGCTTTTATATTGGGAAGAATTACAGAGTTATCCTTAATGAATTTAAAAACACCCTTAAATATATTAGGTATTAAAAATATTAGATATGTACTGAAATGAACCACTGTAGATAAAAGAAGATGATTATAAAAATATTGAGGGACCGTACCCGATATTAGAAAATCTACATTACTTATAGTAATCTTTTTATTAACAACATATGAAAAGTTTTTAGCTATATGTAAATCTCCGATTTTATTCTCTTCAGCGTAGTTGTCCGGCTCTTCCATAGAGCACATGCTACAATATAGGCTTTTAAAAATAGTTTTATCCCTCCATAAATCTTTTAATTTATCGACATCTTCCTTGTGTCCCAGTATATACTCTGAAAATGCTTTTCTTCTATACGGGGGGAGGATTGCAAGATGAAATCCGGAGTTATCATAACTTTTTGTAGCGACATAAAAGGCAGAAGCATCCTGACCATACTCTTTTTTGGCCTTTTTAAATAATTCCTGCACATTATAATCCATATTACAATTATGGATTATTTTCTTAACTCATAATGACGATTCCTGTTTTTTAATATGAATTATTAGATAATCGGTTCCACTTTTTAAACAATGACATGAGTATTCAGTAAGAGTTTGCCTTTATATATTTTCTCTCTCGTGTAATTTTACACGAGAGAGAAAATAATTTATTTCTTTAATTTTAATTTTTCAATGGGTGTCCCATCCACTGTAGTTCGTTCAACTTTGCCCGCAAAGTTGAACGAACGTTGATTATGGGCGTATGCCATAATCAATTCGTGGTTCACCACATTCTGTAGTAAGAACCCTACAGATAATGTTCATGCCGGCAAGCTCCTGCATGAGTAATTTGGTTGCAAACGGTAGTTTTACCATTGCAACCTTATTTGTCTGACACACTGTGCATTCTCGTCTAGAAGGAATCTTATTTTCAGGATCCTCCTTTACTACTATTGCCTGCAATCCACAAATCTTACAAAACCACATTCTATACGCATCCGATTGTTCCATTAATCTGTCTTTTGCAAACATTGGACATCCGTGTGCTAGAATGCAGTCCTTCTCCATGAGCGTAACTACCAGACTCGTCTAAGCATTTCCTCTTAGATTCATTGCCTTAACAACCTCACCACTATACCCTCACGATTAAGAATCGTAAAGTATGGAAATATAGCGGCTTAGCTATTACCCCTTCGCAGGGTGGACTGGACTATACCTTAATGGATCATTGAGAATTGGCTAAATTCTCTCACCACCACAACTATCTAGTCTCTGCACCTTCTCCATAGGCTACCAACTTTCCGATGGTCGGAAAGTGCCCTTAGGAGCTTGGCTCAGGATTGTCTCTCTATTTCAACTTTTACCTTTATCCTTGAGTTTTCCCCAAGGCCAGAAAAGCATTTCCACCTTTCCTTAGGATTGAAACTTCACTGAGATGTTCCCTGAATTTAGATGTGTTGCCTCCCATACCGGAGACTAGCAGAGGTTTTATCCTCCACTTTGGCCAAAGTTTAAATTAGATTTATATATTTTAAAGCGTATAAATAGATTTAAACTCTCTTTACCAACTCTGAATCCTCCTCCGTACTTCCTCGTTACTACCAAACAGTCCGCGGGGCATTTCCTCCCCGCATCGTCGTTCTTTTCCATTCGCAATAAAAATCATCTTTTTGAAAGATAACATAAGATTTTTAAGACTCATTAGAAAACACTCTTTCGAGTGGGACTAGACTATACCTTAAGCTTTCATTGAGATTTTCCACATCTCTCCAGCCAACCTCCGTCTAGTCGTTGCACCTTCCTCTCTTTACTTGAATAACACAAAGAGAAGCTTGGCTCAGGATTGTCTAATCTTTTGGATTATACCCGTACCCTCGAGTTTTCACCGATGCCACATAAATGTAACCATTTATTCTTGGGACCAAAAGCTCTAAAAATATCCCCTGAATTTGGAGATTTCGCCCGTCATGTCGCGGACTAGCAGAGGTTTTATCCTCCACTAAGGCAAATGCCTGCTATTTCTAACAATATTCCTTTTTTATATAAAGGCTTATTTATTAGTTTTAATACTATTATAAATAGCAGGACTACATCACCTTCTTTCGGTTGACGTGTCAATAGCGTATGTCCTCCCCTACTACGAGAGTTACACGTCCATACCGACCTTCCATTCCTCCTAACATAAAATATCTCGGATGGCATTTGTAAACAAAATACTTCTTCTGAGATATCATAAATATTTTCAAATTGTCTGATGTGTGAATAGTTTGTAGCAAACTCATTTTTATCAATCTTTAATTCCAATGTAGGCTCCACAAGAGACCAGTCTGCATCTCTATGTTGATTTGGGGCATATTGTTTAGTACAAGACCACCCCGCATGAAGACACAATTTTATAAAATCGTTTGCCATGGATTCAGATTGAGTATAAAAGTTTATACCGAAATCCTCATTACCACCGAATACCAGACCCTTGATAAGAAATCTGCATTGATTAGAGCTCAATTTCCATACCCACTTGGGAAACATTCTGAGCCAGGGGTGTCCCCCATTTATATATTCAATATCAAATCTCTCATCTATTATATGTAAAGAACCCTTCTTCTCATTATAGGTATAATCCAAGCCAATCTCTTTAACAAGATTGTGGATATACTCATGATCCATACGATATATATAGACACTTTTAATCTTTCCACCAGCTCCCTTGGTCATACATATACCAATAAAGATTAACCATTTCTCCACATTTTCTACCCCCTCAAATTTAAAAGGAGGTACGTTCCATATAGCATTCTTTTTGTAATCAATATCCTCTCCAATAATATCCTTTATCACCATTGGTTTAAAGTTATTCTCGCCTCTTTTAGAGACATACATTCTATGCTCCATGGTCACCTTTAAATCAATCTGTGAATTTTCTATATGATAGACTTTTCCCTTGTAATTTGGATACCTAAGAATTTTGGTAGGACACTGATATTTCAACTCTCCATTTACCAATGTCGCCACCTCATCTGTCATTTTTAGATCATGTATCGATTTCCATCCCTTCCATGTTAATACCTCATGATCTGCAGTTAGACAGTGAACCTTGTCAATCACCATGTGCTTTAATCGTTGATAATAGCACACTCCCACATAAATTAAACACTTCATTGGTTCACCTGTCTGTCCATTAGTCATTACTTCACTCCCAAACTCATTGTATCCCATCTTTTTCAACTCTTTACAAATTTTCTCTAAAGAAAAGTTCTTGTTGAATGGCGTGAGATCACCATTATTTTTAAATTTTGAATATTTTATATCGGATCGTGAAAGATGCTTACCATCCAATCCATCTGATGGATCCCCGTCTTCGTAATCTAATCTAAACACTTTCTTTACCTCCAATGTGTTTAGACGCGATCCACACGATAACTTTTTACCCGATAACATTTCTATAAGCATACCCATTGTCATTCGCATTTTCAAGGTTTATAAAACCTTGCCCTAAGTGAGATCGATATTGCCAGTATCTACCCTCACACCAGTTTCCTGGGGGATTGGACTATATCTTGAGCAGGATCAGGATGACTAATCCATCATTTCCCACCGGTTTCCGTATAGTCTCTGAACGTTACTCACGCTCCTTGTCATTTAATATATATATATATTAACGGAGCAGAGAGTCTTCGCTGCGGATTGCCCATTTCATTTCGATAAACACCGAAAATCATCCTCAGAGTTTTTACCATTTCCCATAGAAATATTTCTACAGAAATTCCGATAGCCGTTACACTATCTGCTACATCTATTCTTTAGAATAGACTGCGGTATCTGAGATTTTAGGGGTTTCCCGCAATTAGAAAACCTTGCCTCTTGAGGAACCATTACAACCTTCATTCCCGCAAAGGGATAAAGATTGTAATGGGCAAAATGTCCCTCGAGACTAGGGATCGGTCACCCGACCCCTGGAGCCGAAATTGACTCGGAAATGCAAGGGGGTTGATTATAAGGTCTGGAGCTATTCCCTCGGAGGTAAAGGGAAGATCATAACTTCTGTAAGACATGCCAATAGTCCCCTTTTGGCCGTGGTACCCCGAATTGGAGACCCAGGAGGGTCTCTCAGAGATGGTGGGGTCTGTGTGAACTCTGCGGACATAAAGAAGGCCGGAAGGGACGGTGCAACAGTAAACTTTTTTACTTTTATCCCACTTGATCCATTTTTGTTGCCCCTTAATATGTTTGTTGACCGCAGGATTTAGCTGTTTCTTAATTATCGTTATTCTCCAAGAATCAGCGTTTGTTGTATAAGTCTTTCCTCTTATTGTAAGAGGAGATCCTTTTTTATATCTTACGTAGGCATTTGCCGCCCAACCGGCATGAAGGGTAAGTCTCATTACATCGTCCTTTAGTCTAATAGAGGATGTGTCATACATTGGAGTTGATCTATTCATATGACCATCTCCCAATAGCATACCCTCTAAAAGAGTTCTACATTGATCCATATTTAAATGCCATGCCCATCCTGGCAGGAATTTGTTGATCGCCCCCACGGAAAAAGTTTTCATATAAGATGTTAACTGTTTGTCATATATGCACATACAATTACCATCCTTAGACATGGAATAATCTATTTCCATCCCCTTTAGTGATAGATCTAAAGCGTCCTTTACCCTCTTTTTATGAGCAGCTATTTTAATGCTATATCTCTCTTTAGTCCATCCCTCTGCTATCCATATCCCAAAGAATATTAACCAATGATTAATTGGTAACTTTCTTTTTACATAAATGGTTGCGCTATTTTTCCTATGATACCAGATTGTAGGTAGTTCAAAATGATCCAACCCTTTCACATCCCAAACGGCGTTCTTTTTATAATGAACATGTCTATCGAATAAATCTCTAGCCTCAAAAAATTCAAACTCTTTTCCAGATCTTGTTCTAACATACATTTGATGATTAGGGGTCACACAAAACGAAACTTGATTAGAATCTATTTCTATCATTTTGGAGGGTCCATTGTAACTATAAATATGTGTGGGATATTCATATATTAATTCCCCATCGCAAAGAGTGGCCACCTTATTGCTCTTTTTCATTTGAGCAACGGGTATCCATCCAGTATTTGTTAATACCTCATGATCCTCCGAAAAGCACAGCTTATCTGCTTCTATAGGAGATCGATATTGAGCAATAACAACGGTAATCTTTTCGTATGCACCGCCATCAAACTCCCTTCTAACAGAATGAACGGTCCCCGGCCATGGATGATCATACACTATAGAAATGTTTGTTTTATTTTTGCGATACATTGTATTGGATTCATCGATATACATTACTCTTCCTATAAGGACATCTCCATCTTTTACCTTTGTCCCTTTTGTGATAATAGCCGTAGTCTTATCAAGTTTTCCAGTATGGAGATTGCGTTTAAAATTATTGCACTCGGCCTCTATAGGAATTTCCCTCACTTGGTTTTGATCTTTCTTAATCTTTGCATCGTATGTCATAAATGTCGTAACGCATAAAAATCCTCTATCAAATGAGTCCTGATTGCCTATAATAGAGTCCTCCTGTCCAAATCCATACCATGGACAAACTGCAACAATTGCATTTTGTCCCACTGGTTGTTGGTCAAACCCTATAATTTTTGACATTCTTGTATATGATAACTGTCTTTGAGGATAGTTTAAAACATGGAATTTTCCCTTAATTACATGATTAAAGTTTGTGCCAGGAACTCCACATGCCTGCTTTCCCATTGCAGCCTGATACGAAATTCTAGGAGATTGATTATGATTTGATGCAGGAATTAGAGATGCGCTAAATCCGTATATGAGGGCAGGATTTAACTCACAGTGGGTGATTTTTAGTCTCTGAATTGGATTCATCTTTTCCAAATCTGACGGGGACATTGCTATTAGTAATGCCTCCTCCTCCGCTTTATCTATAAGCTCTATATACCCTTCTCCAAGAAGCCTCATCCACACACCATTCCATTTCCCATCTCTAATCTCTTCAATATGAGACTTTTTGAGAAGAAGTTGACCTCTCTCCACAATGAACAATGGTCTACACATTCTCCCCTCCTCCGTAGAAATATGAATCTCTTTTTGCAGACCACTTTTCGAGAAGTACGAAATGGATATTTCTGGATTTAGACCACCTCTCCTTCTTAAAAGGCGAAGTTCGTTAACAATATTGTCGGGATATTGCGTCACTCCTACAGGATTTCCATTGACAAAAACCTTTACGAGATTTAGTAATCCGACAGTATTGTTAGGATTTAGCAATCCGACAGAAACAGATTTTTCCCTGGATTTTCTCCGCAAAATAGACCTTGCAACCTCCTCAAAAGGAATAATCTTCATGTCGGATATAAGTTGAAGAATCTCTTGAGGAGAGCTACCAATGGTTATTAGACCTCCAGATGCAATGTTCTTTACCAATCCACAGTTATGTGTCACAAATCCATTGGCAATAAAACTATGATTATCGGATACCGTTGTAAAGTCTGCAACCTTTTCTACTCCTAATACTTTTACGCGATAGATACAATCTATTACAACCTCCTTATCTTTGTATATATATATGCTATCATCCTTGCGTAAATCTCCACAGTTTACCCACCTATCCACTCCTCCTTTTGGACTCAAGAATGGATGATCTAGAGATGCTTTTATAGAGTATCCTGAACGAGTCTCTATATATTTTACCTCCTTCTCTATGATAAAATAATCGTAGATTTTACTTGGCACCACCTCCTCTGTGTCTGTATTTATGGTCAATACAGTGTCACCGTCCTTTAAATCTCCCATTCGTTTGAGACCACCCGGAGTTGATATCAATGCATTCAAGTCTGTGCATTTTTTTCCCTCTGGAGTTTCCGCAATGCCCACAATACCCCAATGACTATTATGGAGATTTCGAGGGGCATCAATCTTTCCTCCCTCTGCGCTCATTGGAATAACTAATTTACGTAGATTCGATAATCCTGCAATATAATTAAAACGGTCGAATGTTTGACTGATGCCTTGCGTCTGCGCTCCTCTGCTTCCCCAATTGTTGTTCGACAAGGCATTTGTAAGGGAGGTTGTAATTATACTTTTATTTATAAAGGAGACTATATTATTTGTATTTCCCGTGCGCCAAGCCTTTTCTATTTGATTTTTGGTCTCTTTGCGAACTCTCCTAAATCCATTTTAAAACTGTTGAGATAGTAAAACTCCCGCCGTCGCAATTCTTTTATTTGCAAAATGATCCCTATCCTCAAGTCTGCTTCTACCCAACAATGCGTAAAGAAGTTTAAGAACCATATATCCTAAATAAAAACGTTTCTTTACAAAGGTGTCCTCCCCTTCTCCCAAATGAGGCAGAAATTCCTTACCCAACAAATGCCGAGAGTAGGAAATCGCTTCGGACTTTATTGCCTCCTCCTTTTCGCTCTTATCGTTAACTTTTGTTCCGGAAAACTTTTTACCTCTCTTTCCAATGTAATGAAGAGCCATATTTTGGGAATCACATTCCCAAGAATGTTCCAAACTTTTTATAAGAATCGTGAGCAACTCCTTGTCGTTTCTGTTTGGAAGAATATAACAGATCATTTCCTCCTCATTTTTTGCCCCTAATGCTCTAAACATTGTTCCTATGGGAATAGAACTCATTTCGATATAAGGGACCTGAACACTAATCTGGCCTTTTAGCATTCCAACCTGAGTTGTCGTACTGTGGGCCCCCGAAAGAGAGCATGATCTAATCTCGGAATAGTGTTCGTACTTTGGAGAGGTTTTTCTGTTTCGAAATACATAAACTTTGTTTGGAGATGTTCTCTCTTGACTGGCTATAACCTTGCATCCTCCTTTTATAATAAAATAACCTCCAGTATCATATACATCCTCTTGAAGGCTTGCGAGAGCCTGATTATCGTGTCGTATAGGATAAAGATTGCATAGTTCAGACTTTACCATTACAGGAACATATCCTAACAATACCTTTTCGTGAATCTTTTTGCTTCCGGAAGGATTTGTTATTTCGATATCCACATGAAGAGACGCCTGATAAGTGATATCACGATCGATACACTCTTTTGGCGTTATTTTTCTAATCTCAGAAGAGATTTCCTTATGGGATGGGCGATCAAGCGTAACCTCTCCAAACTCTACAACCCATTCCTTCTCCTCTATGCGATTATCTGCATTGATAATATGCGAAATACCAGATAGTACAAATTCATTGTACGATTCCAATTGATGATGAACCAAACCGTATTCGGAAAAAAAGCTTTCCACTACCGTCCAAGTCATTTCATTTGTTATGTTCTCCGACGGACCATGTCCAGAACTCCCTCCACCCGAATTTGAAATAAACATTAACTTTTCTGATTTAGACATTTTTAAATATTATGGTATTTTTAATTTTAACATGTCAATTTTATTCGCTGTTAATTTTGTTTCTTTTAGAATGCTAAAAGAAATCGTTTATTATTGGAAGAATCCAATAATAAGTTCCTTCAACAATTGTTGAAGGAACATTAATCTCTCTCTGAAATTTATTCTCCCTTTAATAAATCTCTTATTCCCTCTGCCGCAATGGCCGCTCCGTATATCTCTCCTGCTCCAAATGCCGCCATTGTAATTTTACTTGGGGGATCTTTTTCAGTCTTTTTATAATTTGAATATAGTGTTGTCAGTGTAAATGTTAAACCTATACCTCCAAAAATTCTTACTACCGTTAATATATTATCTAACACAGTCATGATTAATCTAATAATTATTCGTGTTTAAATGTATTTCTAAATTAATTTGGAATAAAGAGATAAATTCCATTATATGAAAATGTTAGGTTTGATTCTAGGTTTAGAATCGAGATCGTTAATAATAGCATGTGGATTTTTTGTGCTTTACAGTATTATCGATAAATACATTTATAGAATAACAGGATTTGAGCAGTGCAGGCGGCCAATCTTTATATCAAAATACGTTAGCATTATTCATTCCATAATATTGGGAACATTGTCATGTCTTTATTTTGCGGGAGTTTTAAATTTGGAGTTGTGGGGTGCTCTTCAATGTATACCTATAGGATATTGTATATACGATCTTCTTTTAATCTATGGCAAACCCGTAAAGGTTGAGGGAATGGTCACGATTCATCATTTACTATTTATACTATTTGCATATTTTGTATTCCCTCATAGAACGTACGATGTTAGTTTAGCCTATATATCGGAGTTTAGCAATCCATTTCTATACGTATCTTATCATATGTATAAAACTCCCCATAAAGATATGTATCCAAATGCATTTTTTGGATGCACAGTAGGACTTTTAATAACATTTACAATATTTAGAATATTTAATTTTACATATATAGTTTGGAGGGTCATAACATACAATTACGGAGTGCTTGAAATTTCTGGAGCTATTATTATTTGGGTTATGAATTTAAATTGGTATTTTAAGCTGCTAAAGCGTTTTAAAGAAAACTTTTAAAAAGATTTTCGTAATGATAATCATTACGAAAACGCGGAAGCGTTGGGCGCGCGGACGTATGCGTATGCGCGTGGGCGTTAATAAGATTTTGACTCGAATTTTGGAGTGGATGGAGGAGTGTTTTTAATGATATATTCGGAATTAGAATGCATTATAATGTTAAATGGGCTTAATATTTCCTCTTTAGGATCTAGAGGATCTATGCTAACAAAGAGATCCGATGCATCGAATGCTCCCCGAGCCTGATCAAAACCTACTATTATTTTTACCTTTCCATCTGAGGTTTTTACTATTCTACGAATATACATAAAAGAGCCAGAGGGAACAATTTTTTCGACAACATGCTTTCCATCTGGCATAAGTGTATAGCATTCACTATACGGAAGTCTGGTGAATCTTAAATCCTTTTTTATTGTAAATGTTTTGCATTCCCATTGAGGAAGAATAAATTCCTCCTCTATTGTTGTTGGATAAATATAACTCGACGCGGTCTGTCCCATTTACTTTTTAGAAATATAATGTTTAAAGGTTTATATACGCTATCCTTTACCAAACCCTCTCTACAATCTTTTAGTGTTTTGAATCCTCCTTTTGTCTTTAATTTTCCTATATTGTGTATAGGAGGTTCCCATATGATATACCAAGTATTTCTATATATTTTACAAAATCTTTGGAGGATCCGTCTATTGTTACACTTATAAAGGGTCTTTTCTTAAAGCATTTTATTCGTCATTAATCGACACAAACCCCATATAAAGGAAATGTTGCCACGAATATAAAAAGAATTGCATATAAAATCATCATTATATATAGAATGTCCATATTCAATTATACATTTGGTTTTCTTTAATATGAATAAGATTTTTTATCTTATGACCGACGCTTTATTAAAATAAAAATACGTTTGATATAGTCAAAGATGGAAAAGAGATTTAATATAAGAAATTATGCTCCGGGTCTACCAAACATGCCCCAAATCGCAAAACATCAGGATTCCGATGTGCATTTCCTCCCATTTGTCTCTATCAATTACGATTATATTCCAGATGCGTTAGAGACTCCAAAGGTATTATGGGTACAACTTGCCCGTCCTGCCCCCAAGAATCTTAGAGTAGGAAGTTGGGTTAGGCTACACATGACACCATGGAAGGGTATAAATACAGGGACAATAGGAAAGTCGATTTTTTATGTGGAGGATATTATAGGTTCAAAGGTTATTTTGGCCCCTCACAGAGATAGTAAATGGTTACCTACAGATCATTCATGTGCACCAGAGGGATGGGGATACGATTTAAGAAGAGTAAATGTTCGTCCATCTAGACAAACACATAATTATGGTTATGGTTTATCCATATCCTATTTGGAATATCATCCTCACTATTATGTGGATGAACCTGCAAGGTTGGAAGATTATCCTTATTAAGGATCCTTTTTAAAGCATTGATATTCGAAGTATCCTTATTGAGATTTATTCCCTTTGAAAAGCATAGATATTCCTTTGGAAAATTCCAAAGGAATAATAATAATTAGCCTATTTTCCCATCCTTATCTTTACTCCAATAAAATTTGATTGTCCCATTTTTTCCACTTTCAACAGAACATCCGGGAATCCATTCCTGACAATTCCAAACACATTTCTCTCTATCCCATAACTTTTCTTTTAAAAGATGTCCGTCTTCAAACTCCGATATATCTACAAGAATTTCATCGTCCCATTTTTTATATGTACCATGGCATTTCCCGTCTTTCCAATTGCTTTCAATATATTTTTTTCCGTCCCATTTTCTCTCTATCCCATGCTCTTTTCCGTTCTTGTAATTTCTTTCAATATTTTTTTCCCCATCCATCCACCAACTAGCATACTTGCCATGCATTTTCCCATCCTTGAAATGGCCAATAAAATATATTTTTCCGTTTAATCTCCAATACTCTTTATATTCTCCATCAAGTTTCCCACTTCCGCATGGACTATAATTGTATTCAACCTTTTTATGTCCACCATTCTCAGGTGACCACCACTCTGTATACTTTCCCACCTTTTTTTCTCCTCTGGAGGAGATTTTTTCGCTCCATAAACATTTGAGTTTTTCCTCTTTTCCACTTCCGCGGGAATGAGGAAACCATTCCTTGCAGGTCCATACCAAAGCATCTCCATCCCACAACTTTTCTTTTATAAGAACGTCGTTTTTATACTCTGAAACATTGACAAGCACCCCATTCTCATTCCATTGCTTGTACTCTCCGTTGGGTTTTTCTGTTTTAGCATCTATCTCCCATTGTTTATGGAGGTATTTTTTTCCGTCAACCTCTTTTGTTACTTTTACTAGCGACATTATTTGTTATTTAGAATGAGATTTAATATTAAATATCATTTTTCCTTTAAATTCCTTTGGAAATTTCCAAAGGAATTAATTTAGCTAAGAGAAAATCAAATGTATTGGGTATTAGACCTGTTCTATAAATTTTTCTACCAGCTTAAATTGCTCTTCACAATCTACCACTACTTTGTGATGAAGCAACCCAGTTGATTTACTTTTGTCTTTGATCATAATGTCAAATATAAAAGGTTTATTTGACTCTCTGGGCTGTGAAGAAAAGGAAAAGGACAGAATTTGCTCTTTCTGCATAAAAATGATGCGGTCGTTCTTTGAAGATAGTGGAGGAAGTCTAACATAATTCTTATTATTTTTAGCAATTTCGGTCAATCGCTCATGATATGGTATCGCGGGCGTCGACGGTTTCTCTTTGGAAATATTATCCTTTATATTTCCATTTTCCCACCAGTCCTCTATATAACTCTCTCCGTTTTTCCACCATTTTTCGCACTTTCCATCATATTTCCCACTTCCAGAGGAACTGTAATTGTACTCGACGTGTTTATTTCCATTTTCCCACCAAACCCTGTATTCTCCAACAAATTTCTCACTCCCCGTATTGCTGTAATTACGTTCAATAGATTTATGCCCACCATCCTCAGGTGAGAACCACTCTGTATATTTTCCCACCTTTTTCCCGTCCTTGTTTTCGGTCCAAGAACATTTGAGTTTCCTCGAAGAGAGAAGAAACCATTCCCTACATGTCCATACCAAGGTTTTCTTTTCCCACAACTTTTCTTTTAAAAGCCAACCATCTTTATACTCTGAAATATCGACAAGAATTCCAGCATCCCATCTTTTATATTCACCATGCTTCTTCCCGTCCTTGTAATTTGTTTCATTGACATTCGTTCCATCTTTACTCCAACTAGCATACTTTCCATGCTTTTCTCCACTTTTAGAGGAACTGTAATGGCAAATATAGTATATCTTTCCATTTTCCCAATATTGTTTATATTCTCCATCAAGTTTCCCACTTCCGCATGGACTATAATTGTATTCAACATTTTTATGTCCACCATTCTCAGGTGACCACCACTCTGTATACTTTCCCACCTTTTTTTCTCCTCTGG
>SDBT01003701.1_pt1 | contig 26288 bp, 19 predicted proteins | sample 2277101 | NCBI WGS metagenome assembly SDBT01 (sample SAMN10404973, study PRJNA504765) | marine sediment metagenome | isolation source: marine sediment core GS10_PC15, 103 cmbsf | place: Arctic Ocean: Southern Knipovich Ridge | collected 2010 | reverse complement strand
TGTGGTGACAGCGACAATGACGGCTGTGATGACTGCTCTGTAGGCACTGATGGTTTTGGTCCATTGTCTGATGTGCTGCCTGCCAACGACGGAACTGATACCGATGCTGACGGTCTGTGCGATATGGGTGACCCATGTACAGACACCGATTGGGACGAATACGGTAATCCTGGTTATCCGGCCAACACATGTGATGTAGATAATTGTCCCGATACTTCCAATCCCGATCAGGCGGACATGGATGGAGACGAGATAGGTGATCTATGTGATGGTGACGCCGACGGGGATGGCTATTCATCTGACTTGGATTGCGACGACAAGAACAATGCCGTTTATCCTGGGGCCGAAGAGATCTGTGATGGGGATGACAATGACTGCAACCCTGCCACTGCTGACGGTTCTGACGAGGCGTGGCTAGGAGACGCTTGTGATGGTGCAGACAGCGATTTGTGTACTGAGGGCAGCTTAATTTGCAGCGGAGGTTCACAGGCGTGTTCCGACACTTCGGGGGATGATCTCGAGGTCTGTGATGGGGATGACAATGACTGCAACCCTGCCACTGCTGACGGTTCTGACGAGGCGTGGCTAGGGGACGCTTGTGATGGTGCAGACAGCGATTTGTGTACTGAGGGCAGCTTAATTTGCAGCGGAGGTTCACAGGCGTGTTCCGACACCTCGGGGGATGATCTCGAGGTCTGTGATGGGGATGACAATGACTGCAACCCTGCCACAGTTGACGGTTCTGACGAGGCGTGGCTAGGAGACGCTTGTGATGGTGCAGACAGCGACTTGTGCCTGGAGGGCAGTTTAATTTGCAGCGGGGGCTCACAGGCGTGTTCCGACACTTCGGGGGATAATCAGGAGATCTGTAATGGGGCTGACGATGACTGTGACGTGCAGGTTGACGAGGGGTTTGATGCAGACGCTGATGGCATTGCCGATTGCTTTGACGCCTGCCCCAATGATCCCGACAATGATGTAGACACAGACGGTGTCTGTGGTGATGTAGATAACTGTCCGGCTGTTTCAAATGCGAGCCAGGCAAATGTGGATGTCGACGGCTTCGGAGACCTCTGCGATGTGTGCCCATCTGATCCGTCTGATGGCTGCAACCCGGCCGGGTCTACTGCTGACGAGATTGAAGCAGATGAGGGCGGCACCGTAGTGACCCCCGATGAGGCGGTGGCTATTAAAGTCGAGCCGGGAGACCTTGGCGGAGACACAACCATCTCGGTCACTCAGACCGTTCCCAATGATTCCAATGTTGATTTGATGGTTGGTACCAACCCGGGACTCGGCACAGCAGTCGCGGTGTATGATCTTGAGGCGGAGGGGCCGGCATTCATTCATTCAGTGACAATCACGGTTACGGCAGACGTCACCAACCTCAACCAGAATCAGCGTGAGCACTTGACTCTTTATCAGTGGGATGACATCGAAAATGCCTTCGTCGCCGTTGAAGGTACAGTCTGCGATGAAGTCGTTGAGGACCCTCTGGGGACGTTCACCAAGACTTGCACTGCGGAGTTGAGTCACTTCTCCCTGTATTCAATGGTAGCTCCACTGGACACTGATGGAGACGGAATATGTGACCAGTTCGGAGAAGAGGTGGATCACTGCCCCGAATCGGATCTAAGCGCAACGATTGCCGTCAACTCCTGTGACACGGGTGTTGAAAACCAGTTATTGAACAATGGCTGCACCATCTCCGACCGCATTGCAGAATGCGCTGCCGGAGCCAGAAACCATGGCCAGTTTGTGAGCTGTGTCTCAGATCGCACCAACGAACTGAAGCACGACGGATATATCACGGGCAAAGACAAAGGAGCGATCCAACGCTGCGCGGCAAAGGCTGATATTCCGCCACGCCAAAGCTCATCCGATCACAAGTCGTCTTCTTCTTCGCCTGCGAGCGAAGGTGACACGAGCGGCAGCAACGGCAGCGGTAACTGCTTCATTGGCGCTGTGTCTACGGGCTTGGGATGGTAGCCGAGTAGATTTTGGTTGGTGCAAGAGAATGAGGGCAGGTCAGAAATGGCCTTGCCTTTTTTGTGTTAAGGCATTGTTGGAGTTGAAATGTCATGTGAAGGTCCAAAGCCGGTAGCCGTACCTAATAATGTTCGCGTCAAATGCAGCGAGACCATTGCTTGGTGCCATTCTTTGCAGCCAGGATAACGCTGGCTGGAGCTGTGATGTTGGCCCTGTCTTGCATCTAAAGGAAGAATCGAAGAGTAAAGATTGCTCCTGTCCATCTGCCCTTCAGGAAAAGCTGGGTACAGTTTCACTACCTGCTATATGTCTTTGTTCTGGCGAAAGTGTAGATACCATCATCCTGGGACTTTACAGATCAGAATCCTTCAAACACAGATTACTGCCATAAGGTTAAACTTGTGAAAATGCTCACTTTTTGTGGTGTCCTTTACAAATCTTTGGGAAGACCGCCTGGTTGGCTGAACACACATTCTTGCTAGTTACCAGTGTTTTTGCTTCCTGCAGCTCAGTAACAATATACGGTATTTTTACCGCTGAGCAGTCCCAGCCTCCAGGTGTCAATCTCACTTAACGCTGTCCCCGCAAGTCACTAAGTTTGGCAAGGGTGCGGCCTCAAAAACCCACTGTCTATGCATGTTTTTAAGAGCATTAGGAGCTATTTCCCTAAAATTACGGGGTTTGCGGCTGCCCACTATTGACTTCGTGTTTTGCTTATGCTAGACACAAACTTAGCTCAGCGCCATTTGACATTTTGTTTCACCAAAAACCATTATGACTAGTAAAACTAGTAATTACTCTTCGCTAAACCCTTATCAAGGGGTGCGAAACTTGAGTTATTTATAACAACGGGAGGCATGTAATGAGAAAACGAAGTGGTTTTTTAATTGTTTTTACAATATCAATTACACTGCTAATTACAGTCAATGTTACCAACGTATTGGCTTTATATAGCACATACAACCGTCCAAATCCATTATTGGATTATGTGCCACAGGAGGTGGGTTTTTTTGACACCCAATACAATGATCTTGAAGAATCCGATTGTCGCAGGTGCCATGGGAATAGCATGGCTGACAGGCATCATGGATTGAACTTCCAAAGGGACGATCTTGGCTGCCTGGATTGTCATGATTTGTTGTGCGATGCACCATTTGTGACGGTAATCTATGATTGTACCACATCGGGATGTCATTCTCCAGATGATATAAATGAAACGGGGGAACGATGGCACCATAATACCGATCAGGCTGCAGCGTTAAATTGTGTTGCATGCCATAATCCAAACCTGGTGTCTAAAATTTCGCCTTTGAGAGATTTTACGATGTACCCTCCTACCATTGTTACCCCAACACCTTTTTCATGTGAAAACTGTCATTGGGAACAGGACGTATCCGGAGATCACCCCGAAGGACCCTCAGGTTCATATGGGAAACGGATCAGTTCTAACTATGACACACACCACATGGGATTTATTGGGAATGTCAGTTCTGAATGTACGGTTTGTCACTCAATTGATCCCGAGTATCAAAACTGGAATTCTAGTGATCCGGAACTTATCCGTTATTGTGAAAAGTGTCATGATATAAATACGCTACACTCTATAGAGGGGCATGTAAAGGCATCAGATGAATGGGAAGCAGTTGGAGCTCATGTTGGAGGTTCAATCGATTGGACAGATTCGGACGCAACGGTTTATTCAACAATTCAAGCCGGTGATAAATGTAATGGTTGTCATGCTGACGGTGCCCCTGATTCAGTCCCGCCGATAAATCCTGTTATTCCGGCAATCAACAGCACTGCAGATGGAATAATGCCTCATTCCGGGAGTTGTGGAATATATGTTACGGTGAGAGGGGATAATTTTGGATCGACTCAGACCGAAAGCTCTGAAGTACAAATTAGTAATGATGGAGTGACTTGGACAGATATGCCGATTGATTCCTGGACCCAGACCTTGATCAAATTCAAAATTAACTGCAATGTTGTAGCACCGGGTAATTATAATGTTCGTGTGAGAACCGATGCCGGTTACAGTAACCGTGTATCCTTTGGTTTAACAGATGGCCCCTCGCTTTCTTCCATCAACCCCAAGGCTGGTTCAATCGGTGATTGGATCACAATTTCAGGTAACGGGTTTGGATCAGCACAGACCGAAATGTATGATGATGACTACGGCGTATATCGCTTTGTTGAAATGGTGGATTCGGCAGCTGGTATAGACGGAAACTACGTGATGTTAAATTATCAAAACTGGAGCTCTACGAGTCTTGACTTCAGATTCTATGACTATTTTAACGATAATGCCAACCCCGATAGAGATTATTTACAAGATGTTTCTGGGGATGAGCCTACAATGTATCAGGCAGAAGATCTTTTTAAAGGGAAATATGCTTTATATGTTGTTTCAATCTATTTCATGGATAATGATGCCAGTGATACCTTTTCGGAAGGCGATGATATTACACAGGTGGTTCAGACAGGATTAAGAGAGTTCACTCTTTTTGATGTTCCGTCCATATGGGCTTATAAACCCGAACAGATTGAGGCCGGAAACATTTTAAAAATATTCGGTGTTAATTTCGGTACTTCCCAAGGTGATAGTCAAATCTACTATGGCACTCAATCGGACTACGACAATGATACAGGTTCTGCATTTGGCACAACCGTCTGGAGCTGGAGCAATACAAGAATTGAAGTTGATACACCGGCACTAACGCCGGGATCAACCTTAATATGGATTGTCGCTGAGGGTGATCTTTCAAAAAAGAGCGCTGCTGTTGCATTAGAGATACTTGCACCCTAACATTACAATGGAGAATAAATGCACGAGTTAAACATTAAAAAACACTTTATGCCGGCAATAACGCTATGTTTATTGTGTGCATTAATCATTGGGTTATCTCTTGTATTATCTCCGGTTATTCATGCAATCGAGTCTGATCATAGTGGGAAAGTTGTCGCCCAAATTGGTTACTACGAGATCACAATTGAGGACTTAAACCGATCTTTACAAAAGTCTCCCCTTAAAAGACGAAGAATCGATAAAAAGAGTACACTCAATAAGATAATACAGACCAGGGTGTTTTCAGAAGAGGCGCGAAAGGCCGGTCTGGATAAAAAAGTTGTTGTAATAAAAGAGCTGGAAAGGATTAAAAAGGAGGTTCTATCACAATTTTTTATCATGAAGGTTGTTAACAGCAAGGCTCAATCCTCTGAAGACGAACTTAAGAGGCTTTATGATAAAAACAAGAGTCAATTTGTTGTTCCTGAGAGTGTCTCTATCCAACACCTGGTTTATAAGGATAAGCAAAAAGCCTCAAGATCACTAAAACGATTAAAAAATGGTAAATCATTTGATTGGCTGGCAAGAAAAGGTTCTATCGGGACCTGTTGGGAAAATGGCGGATATCATGGCAAGTTTTACCGAGGAAGGATTGATCCTGAACTTGAAAAGGCTGTATTCAATTTTAAAAAGGGTACAATTAGTGATGTCATCAAAACTGATGATAATTATCAGATTGTCAAGGTACTTGATAAAAATTCTGAGAGACAACTACCGTTCAGCGAGGTCAAATCGAAAATAAAAAACGGGATTTATACACGTAAGAGAACAGAATTGATAGCAAAATATTATGAAAGTGCCGAAATTAACCGGGATCCGATTGAAAAGGATGTTCTTGTCGAAGTTTATGGCAATAAGATTCCTATGAATACTATTTCCCATCTATTAGATAAAACATCCTCAGACAGCGAAAAGCAGAAGATAAGAAAAAAATGGCAAGAGTACTTTATTGATATTGAGGTTTTTTCCAGGGAAGCACTATCATGGGGGATAGAAAAAGATCCGGAGACAAAAAAAGAGCTGACATGCAGATATGATGAATTATTAGCAAAGGTTTTTAATGATGATATCATTAAAAATAAGATTTTTATCGATAATAAACTAATTGAAGAATACTATCGATCTCATAAAAATGAATTTAAAGAACCCGTGAAATATAGAGCAAAGGTCATTATGGTTCAAAGCCTGCGGGATGCCCAGGAAATTCGACAGGAACTTATTTCACATGGAAAATCTTTTGTTTATCTTGCCCAAAATCGTTCTCTTCATCCATCAGCCGCAAGAAGGGGCGCAGAATTAGGCTGGTTTGAAATAGGGGATGGGAAATTTGATCATAAAATCGAAAATGCAGTGTCCGCCCTTAAACCCGGAGAAATAAGCCCTGTGACAAAAACCGATAAAGGTTTCTATATCTTTAAACTTATTGATAAAAGGGGAGGCGAATTAAGTTCATTGGAAGAGCAAAGAGCCTTCATAAAGAAAAGATTGAAAAAAAGAAGTATGGAACAGATTGCAAAAGGGTACGTTGAAAAGGCCGGGGTCCAGATCTTTTTACCATAACGTTGCTTGAATATTTGAATTCAAACCGGCATAGACTGATATTGAGCGAGCAAAGCGTTTTTGGACCAAAATTTTTAAGCAAAGTTAGGGTTTAAATAACCGTCAACAAAAACAAGTATAATATTTATTAAACAAATCATTAATTGAGGGGGTAATTATGAAAACAAAATTATATAAAGGCTTTTTGCTTGTGTTATGCGTTACAATGTTTCTCGTTTCCCAATCTTGCAGTGGAGGTGGAGGTGGAGGTGGAGGTAACAGTAATAACGAAGTTGTGGAAAATGAAGTCGGGACAGGTACTAATGGAATCGAAGTGGGTACTACTGATTCTGTTTATGTAGACATAAATGGTAGGTCATCCGGTTCAGGGACAAAAGATGATCCGGTTAATGATGTAAATATAGGAATTGATATTGCCGATGAATACAATGCACAAAATGTTTATGTTGCAAGGGGAACCTATTCCTCGGAAAATGGAGTCACTATGGTCGAAGGTATTTCACTATTTGGAGGCTATGCTAATACAAACGGTACTTGGACTATAGATAGAGCTGTCAATATTACAACGATCAACAATGTTATCTGTTCATCCGATATAACAGAAAATACAACCATTGATGGATTCAGGATTGTTGCCGCCATCGCGAAGAGCATGTCAGCCGTTGTCTGTGACGGCGGGTCTCCCATTATTTCAAATAATGATATAAATGTATGTCCGACCTTGGCACCAAATAGCGTTGTAAAACTTACCAATGGTATTTGGGTTAAAGATGGCAATCCAATAATGGTAAATAATACAATAAACGGTGGGATTAGCGATTCCGAGTCAAACGGAATTTTTCTTTACAATTCAAACGCCAAAATTAAAGGCAATACAATCAATGGGGGAGATAGCGAAGATTCCTACGCCATAAAATGTTATGGTAAATCTAACCCGGTTATTGATGAAAATACAATCGATGCCAATGGGAAATTAATAAATATCGGTATCGCGGAAATAAAAAGCCTGGCGAATCCGGTATCTGTTAATAACAATGTTTTCTCATCAAACTTAAACGGTGGATACTACCTGGACAGTACGCAGGATGAAAGCGGAGTTATTATCACATCAATTAATGACCTTCCGAATGCTACCGGAAATACGATACAATATTAAAGATTGTAATACATAGGGCTTCCTGAAATATAGCTTGAAAATTGTGTCCTTCCGGTAAGCGTGCGTGAAAAAATTTGAGGATATCCTTTCAAAAAGAAAGGCCATCCTTCACAGAAAAAACGCCTTATTCTATAAAACACAGCACGGTGCATATATTGGCGATCTGTTCATGAGCCTGATCCATACCTGCAATCTGTGTGACGTCAATTCATTTGAATACCTGACAGAACTTCAGAAACACTCTTCCTCATTATTTAAAAATCCCGAGCAGTGGTCGCACTGGAATTTCAGAGAAGATCCCCAATAACAAATGAGTCAGTATGCTCATATTCTCCATTTACCATTTTGCCTAATTCAACATTGTTTATTTTAGGTGTGATTCCTGCGGCTTGAGGTTGTTCATCAGGGAGTAAGAAACATTTATTATAAGACGTTCAAAGCAGGGTGTAACAGCTCTGCCTTTATTGATTAGTTGTGTTTCCAAATTAATCACAGGTATGACCAAATCCATATCATATGTTAGGATCTTTCATATCCATATCCATTTATCCATTCCATCCATTGCTATATCCTGTCTTCAAAAAAGCAAGTTCTTATCCATTTGTACCGCCTCTTCTTTTTCTTGCCAGCATACCTTTCAATGTCTACCCCGCAGAGCGCACAGTATATGTCATCTGGCTGGTTGAATCCGCATTTCGGGCAGATCATGAAACAGCCCCCTCTTTTGCCCTATCTAGCTCAAAAGTGACCATGAACCTTCGGCGTTATCATTGAGAAGATCTTGAAACATCTTGATTTGTGGGAAACAAGGAACCACGATCCGCCGGCCCGCAAGGCCACACATATTCCAGAACTCATCATCGACCCGGCATACTCGCAGCTCCCTGAAACAGAGTATCTGCTTCAATAGGTTCTATCCGATCATGCGTTTTGAGGTCATACAGCAGTAGTGCCCCCAAAATCGGTGAAAACCTCGCTCCTTTCGCAAACTTCCCTGGCACACAATAGTATCTGCGCCCCTCAACGATCTTCGTCTGCCCGCAACGTCTCCCTATTGTTTCGATATCTATTAGAGATGAGTGCCCATGTGAAAACGAGCACAATTTTCGCTTCCTGCTATGTGTCTGTGTTCTGGCGAAAGTGCAGATAACATCCCTCCGTGACCCCACAGGCTAGAATCCTTGGAACACAAATACCAGCACATCCAGAGCCCAAGGCACCCCTCAGGTCAGCTGTGATTGGCTTAAAAAATCTCCATGGTGTTTTTCCGAAAAGCCCGGACGTACATACCGCTCCCATGTCCGCAGCCCCCAGTTAAGCGCCTTGAATCGATATTTCCCGGACCTCTTGACAAATGTCCATCAGAATTGGCAGGTCATGGCGGTAAAATGATCGCCATTCCACAGGCTTAGGCAGATTCTCGAGGGTTTTGGCAACACTTCCAACAAATTTGTTGGAAGTGCGCTTGGCTTGAGCTGCCACCTCATAACCTAGCGCCTCACTTCTCCTTACAGAGTCAAGAAGAGAGGGGGGACGGCCCCCCTCGTACCGGACCTCTTACCAAAAGTCCATCAGCAAAGGAAGGCCGTTGTTGTAAAAAGATCGCCATTCCAAGGACTTAGGTAGCTTTGTGAAAATTTGCTCTACCTGTTGCATAAATTTATGCAACAGCCGAGAAACCCTTGAGCCTCGAATCTTGCTGCTTCTTGCCGAATGCAGCCCCCCTAAGAGGGTTTTCACTCGATCTGCCGGAGTCTTGCCCATCGTGGCATATTCTTTATCTTGGATCAGCTCTGATGGTCTCGTAAAAACTCCGAATTAGACGGCAAAGCAAAAAGCTCCAAGTTCCCCGCGTTGGGCGGGATCTTCGCTACGACAAGGCGCATCCAGCAAACTTCAGATTAACAACGCCGAACCTGCCCGCCATTGCCATGTGTCGGCATTGTAGCTATGCGGCAAGCCAGGCGTTGGCAGGCGGGGGCGTTCACATTAACTTTAGGCATTTTAGGCACTTTAGCTCACTTTAGGCACTTTCCTTTGGGAAGGATGCAGCGCAACACAGAAATTGGACTTTTTGCGAAGCCGTCTTAATTAATACGAAGTCAGGCGAAGAACCGGGGCAAGCTCATTCTTGAGAGCTTTGAAGACGTAATATTTTGTTCTTGCATATGTACAGTACATATAATATGATATGTACATGATCTATCTCTTGACAGCCTAGAAGGAGGTGCTGAGAAATGGGTATGTCGCTAACAGCCTTGCGAAATCGAATCTTTAAGGTGGTCGACGAAGTGATCAAAACGGGTATCCCCGTTGAGATAGAACGAAAAGGGCACAGGTTAAGGATTGTCCTGGCAGAAAAGAAGAGCAAACTGGACAATCTCAAACCTCACGATTGCATTGTCGGTGACCCTGAGGATCTAATCAGTTTAAAGGTGGCGGAATGGCAGGAAGAGCGGAATCTGTAGTATACTTGGACACGCATATTGTAGCTTGGCTCTATGCGGGCTTGACTGATAAGCTCACCACGAGTGCCAAGAAAGCCATTGATGACTGCGATGTCTTCATTTCTCAGACCGCTCGATTAGAGTTGCAGTACTTGTATGAGATAGGTCGCATCAAGGCTAAGCCAGGCAAGATAGTTGCCGCCCTGTCCAGGTCCGTTGATCTAAGAATATCTGATGTTGTATTCAGTAAGATTGTAGATGAGGCCTTGAAAATAGACTGGACTAGAGACGTTTTCGATCGTTTACTAGTCGGTGAAGCCAGAGCCAGACAAGCCGGTTTGATTACTGCGGACCGGGATATCCAAACGCATTTTAGGCAGGCTATATGGTAGGTTGCAGGAGTCCCACCTTTTTCCTGCAGGGGAGGCTTGTAAGAGCCGGTTGTTGAACCCTCGAGGATGGGAAAGCCTTTTATATAGTGCGGAAATCAGGAGCCCCATTTTGGAACCCGCTTTAGTCCCATCTTTTGCCTCACGGATGAAGGGGGGTGAGGTGATTTTCCGGTCAGACTTTCCACCCTGATTTCCGCCATAAGTCCTTAGTCGTAGCACAAAGTTGTTACGCCTTGCATTTATCCGCGGTTCCGTCGATCCAAGAAGGCCCGAAGATATGACCAAGAAGTTATTGCCCAAGAAAAAAGTCTCTGTGTGGATGGGGTTGGCCTTTGTCTTTGCGGCTATAGTAGTTGTTGGCTACTATTGGTACAGTCAAGATAACGAGTCAAAGGGAGTGCCTGAGCACGACAAAAGGGAGATTCGGGAAAGGACAATTAAGGAAGGTGATCACGTGTTGACGCCCCGAGACCAAGTCAGGGGATTCAGTACTGAAAAGCGTGTTCCATATCCAAATCAGGGAGATGAATCTGATGACCGTGGAAAAGGAGATTCTATCCAGAGAGATAGTCTTTTCGTGGTTGAGTCAGATGACGAATCCAGGAAATCCACTGGACGAGACACGGAAGAAAGACCTGCGGAATCAAAAAGAGCTGTGTTTGAGCCGGGAAGCGCACCGGAAAGTGTAATAGAGGCCGAACCCGAGATAGAGCCTGACAAACCGGATTATTCTGACGCAGACCCTCCAGACGTAATAGGAATTCGATTCGATCCGCAACAGGTTTCTCCGGGTGCCAACGTAACTGTTTATGTGCAGGCGACGGATAACTTGTCGGGGGTGAGCTCGATTTTTGGCACGGCAAGAAGCCCGTCTAGGGTTGCGGCATTATCGTTCAGTTGTCAGAGGTCAGACAGTGACGAGTCATTCGTCGGGACATTGGAGATTCCTGACCATGCAGAGATGGGAACGTGGTATCTTAATACCCTCCGCGTAACTGATAAAGTCCATAACAGAAGAACGTATTCTGAAAACAGTGCGCTGCTGAGAAACTCATATTTTGAGGTCATAGGATCAGATTCTGATAGCGTTCCTCCGGAAGTGACAGCTGTGTATCTCGATCCATCGGAAGCATCTGGTGGGGACAAAGTTCAGGTAACGGTCGAGGCTGAGGATGACAAGTCCGGCGTAGCGAGGATATATGGTGTGTTACTGAGTCCATCGAAACATGCCCGATTGTCCTTTTCTTGCCGAAATGAAGATGAAACCAATGTGTTTTATGGACAGGTAACCATCCCTGAGGATGCAGAATTTGGCCATTGGACGCTAGAGTATCTTCAGGCAAAAGATGAGGCCAAAAACGCCAAAACGTTTTTCCGAACAAATTATCCGAGCATGTTTGATGCAGCAAGCGTGTATGTGTATACAAGCGGCTCAGATTCTGAACCCCCCACATTGGACAACCTGACGATATATCCCGCTGTAGTTGTCTATGAAGAAACGGTGGAAATAATCGTCAACGCGTCTGATGACATTTCAGGTATCAGCAGCGTATCAGGAAGATTGCAGAGTCCGTCCGGACAAGCACGTATCCCGTTTTCCTGTATCTACGATCAAGACAGTCAGGAGTACAAGGCAGAAGTGATTATCCCGGCCAACGCCGAAATAGGCTTATGGAGAGTGGACTATATTCTCATGACAGACAAAGCGCGCAATCAGATAAACTATCGTTATCATGCAAATGATTTGGTTCAACAGGCTGTTTTTGAAATAATCGGTCAGTAACTGAGGCACCCCCAGGTCTATCACGAGGGGACGCCCAGTAACCAAAGGGCAAGTCTGCCCCGGACTCGTATTGAAACTTATTACACACCGTTCTCTGTAGCTCAAGCGATACCGGCGGGTCGGGAGAGCGGGCGGTGAGAAAACAGACCTTGCAGTAGAACGTCAGGTTGTGAAAAACCGAACCTGCTGACTTCAACGCCATACCTGCAGTGCCAATAAGACTCCCCTACAGGCACCAACAGGCCAGCGCCATGATATAGGCTATAGCTGAAAGTTTTCAGAAAGCCCCTCAAGAGAACCTGAGGGGCTTTGTTTTTGCCTGAACTATGGGTTTGTCGTATTGTATGTAACCGACATCCCTTTAGCCCTCAGAATCCTAGACAATAATTCCCTTAGTTGCTAGTCTCCGCTTGAAACTGAGCTGTGACCCTTCAACCCAAGCCACAACAGAGCGGGGAGTAGATGTGCTTTAGATACCTAAACAGTTCAAGGAGTTACGATGTTTGCTAGGCATCTCGGTCGGGGCATCCATAGGTTGAAACGGCGGAGATTGTATGGTATCTGTGATAACACCAGGGGCCAAGAATGACATATCCTGGCAAGGAATCTTCAAAAACAGGTGACTCCAAGAACAATAGTATTGTGATAGATACTGTGGACTGGCTGGCGTTTGTATCCCCGTCGATGGACTTTGTGCTCTCGGTGTTACTCGAAGATCGTTTTACGCGACGAGAGACTCATTGGGAAACGCCCTGAAAGGAAAAGGTAGCTCCACCAAACTGAAGGACTTCTAACGTTCATAAGGGGAACTAGAATGAAGATTCTTAGACAGTTTAACTTCATCCCGCCCGTAGTCTTCGGACTTACTCTCTTCGCGGCGATCTGTCTGTTCAGCACGCAGGTCAAAGCGGAAAGTTCCGGCGAATGGCTACGAAGACACGCCAAAGTTTATGACTTTGGATACAATAGTGGAGTTAAGGCTGGTTTGACGTGGCGCGGCGAAGGCCTTGCCTTCGATCAAGAACGTATTGAATTTTTAAAGACATTTTTCAGACGGGGTGAGGGTAAGGATTTTGAGAGTGCTATCTGGTCAGCTTGGTGCAAGGGCTATGACCATGGATGGAAGGATGGGTATTACATGACGACGACTTCTTACTCGAACCCTTACAAATGAGTTTTTTAAACGATAGTCTGATTTCCCCCCAAAACTTTCTCTATAAAATTTTCAGAAACGGATTCGCTGACGGGAAATTGATTTGGAATTGGGAGCTGTGTTGTTGCGTGGGACTGTTTGACTGTTTGGATAGGGCTTTTGTATTGACATTTTTTTAGGAGTTATGATTCTGGCAAGCTATGTGAAAAACAAGGTGCCGATTACAAAAACCGAGAAGAAACACTCTTCTTCTAAGTGGATTCCAACTCCAACACCAAGTTCGAGGGACAAAAATGACAGAGATTTCTATGTTCCTGAAATATGGCCTTTCGGGGTATTTAATCCTTTTCTTTGATCTACTCTTCTGTTTTTCCCTTATCGGACCCAAAAAGTTTCTGGAGCTTATGGAAAAAAGCGGCGATGTCGGTTTCATATTTGTTGCTATGGGTTTGCCCGTTGGGTGGCTATGCTACCAACTTAGAGATTATGTCGAGAATAAATGTTGTATGTCTAATCGGATCTTTATGAGCCAAATTAGGGAGTGGGAAAAGGAAATCTGCTGCAGCGAGAAAAGAGACAAAGAATTAAAGGATCACACAATTAAACTAATCGCAAACGTTGCCTCAATATCTGATGTTGACTGCGACTTAACAGGAACAGACATAAAGGCGGCGATAAAAAAGGACGACAGGGCTAGCGGAGCTGATCCTTATACAGATGCTTATAAGGCAAGAACTGCTGTAATGTTCAGCTTACCTGTGCTCACGTATACGACGTATGTGATTATAGCACTTTATTGGTGGTTCTATTTGGAAGATCTCGAAAAGTATTTTATCACTTCCCAGGCTCACTTTTGGATAGCGATGCTCCTGCCTTTTGTGCCTGTGTGTATAGCAAGACGTGGTCTTGACCGGGTAAGGGACGAGGAAGACCTTTATTACTTTATACTTATTAAGGACAAGGAAAACTATATAAAAGCATTAATTAAACAGTTCCTAGTTCATGATCAGCTACCGGCACGGCTTTTTTGTCAACCTCGGAGAAAAACTGAAAGGGGTATACGGTGCAGACTATTATCTTGGATAATATGTGGGCGAAGGAAGACTCGCGATGAGGATAAATGGCCATAGCTATGTTTCTCCACACTCCTTTCATGTCGGGCTTCCCCGTGTTTTGATCTCTGCTATGGATCGCCATTCTGGAAAAAGTGTAGATAACACCCCTCTGCGACTGCGTGACCCAGAATCCTGAAAACACACATTACTGCCATCAGGTACAACTTGTGAAATAGCGCACTTTTTGTGGTTGGCGGATGAAATCTGGGTCGGGGCATCCGTTGGTTGACGCGGGGGAGAGCGTGTGTTATCTGCAATAAAATCAAAGGCTACGCATGACACATGCTGGCAAGCAAATCTGTGATTTAAGATTTAGTCACTACGTTTGGGATGTCGCAAGGATATTTTGAGTTAGAGCAAAGCCGTTGACTCCAAGAACGAAGAAGGTAAAAAAAAGAGGCAGATTGAGAAGAGTTGCTAAAATGTCATTTGGCATACTATGCACAGTTATCCTGCTCGCGGGTCTTATGTTGATTATGTCCTGGACAAAACTCGGTGCGAGTATTTCTGGTGAACGACTTGTACGAGTGAAGAAATCGCCGAACTATGAAAATGGTAAATTTCAAAACCCAATTCCAACTGACAACAGCTTTGGGCCAAGCAAGTGGTGGCAGACACTCAAAGACTATTCAGGAGGGCAAAAGAGAATCCCCGCTGTTGAGCCTCCAGTAGTCAATCTTTCGAAGGACTCTTTTGAAACACAACCAGCCTCAGGTCTGCGGATCACCTGGTTGGGGCACTCTAGCGTGCTGATCGAAATTGACAGTAAGGTTATCCTGCTGGACCCTGTGTTTAGCAAACGTGCCTCTTTGCTCCCCTTTGTTGGTCCCAAACGGTTTCATCCAACCCCTGTTTCCATTTTTGACCTACCTCAGATAGATGCTGTCTTAATTTCACACGACCACTACGATCACTTGGATTACGATAGCATAATCCAGCTCATGCCAAAAACTACCGCGTTTTATATTCCTCTTGGCATAGGAGCGCACCTCGAATACTGGAAAGTTCCTTCCGACAAAATCATTGAAATGGACTGGTGGGAAGAAAGACAGCTGGAAGGGGGAATGCGGTTAATCGCTTGCCCAGCGCGTCATTTCTCCGGTCGAATGGGATTTGGCGACCCCACTCTGTGGACTTCGTGGGCATTGGTTGGCCCCTCACACCGTGTCTTCTATAGCGGAGATACCGGCATTATGCCTATTTTCAAAGAGGTGGGCGAACGCTTCGGTCCTTTCGATGCAACACTCATCAAGGTGGGTGCTTACGGGAATAGTTGGCCAGATATTCACATAAATCCAGAAGAAGCCGTTGAAGTTCACCGTATGGTTAAGGGTCAGCTTTTGATACCTGTTCACTGGGGAACTTTCAACCTTTCTTACCATTCTTGGACAGAGCCGGTGGAGCGCCTTCTTGTTGAGGCAGAACATTGGGGTGTAAACGTGGCCATACCCAAGCCGGGACAATCCTTCGAACCAGCAGAACCTCTTGTGATTGAACGTTCGTGGGATGACACGGAATAACAGCGGGCGTGATAGTAATCCTGGTGTTTATATACAGAAAGGCACAAGACACTCTGGTGCAAAGCTTGTCCAGATTACCCATAACTGCCATTCCCCAAAAAAAATATCAAAGCCCAAAGAGTTCAGGTTTGCGAATGGTGATGTAGTGATTCTTAGCAGAAAGAACTCTCTCGGTTCCATGATCAACGTGCCCATGGTTACGTTAATGAGGTTCCGTAGGGCCCCTGGCGGCCTGGCTATTGTCCCAGTATAGTCCGGCGTCCCTCCTGACTTTATCGTTGTTTCCCCATCCTTTCCCGCTTACCACGATAATTTTAATAAACAGCTTCAGGTCAGGATTAAAGGTTTTGCCGATCTATGTCGAGAAAATCACAAAAGAATCAGCAGGCAAATGATATTATTGTCAAATATCACACGCCCTCTGGGCACTTGCAAGGAGAATAAACATGAAAGGGACTATGGTAAAGCTAGTGATTTTTTTGGGTTGTGCTCTTTTTGTCTGTTTTTTTAGTGTATGTAAGACTACTGCAGGAAGCATTCAGTTCAGCTGGGGATCGGACTCGAAAAGCGGGCATCCTGGCGGGTCGAAGAAGGTTGGAAAAGGCGGTCCTCCACAGCACGCACCGGCCCATGGATATCGGGCGAAGTATGCCTATCGGTATTATCCGTCCAGCTGCGTTTACTTTGATGTTTCTAGAAAGGTATATTTTTACCTTGAGGGAGACGATTGGAGGATGTCTGTCTCCTTGCCTCGGCAGATACAGGTACAAGTTGGTGGCTATGTGACTTTAGGGCTAGATACTGATAAGCCATATACCCGGTTCAAAGAGCATAGGCAGAAATATCCACCAGGTCAACTCAAGAAGAAGAATAAAAAGCGGGCCAAAAAATAGCCAGTATAGCGGGAAGGATTACGGAAAGCAGGGTCAAAGACAGCCCTGTCTTTTTGTTTCTGTCACACACACACAGCATGCTTAACATTTAAGATGTTTGACACTGCCATTCACCGCTGATTGTCGTTCATCTGGATAAGGTGGTCTGCACACCTAATGTGCGAGGGGTCGAGGGGTGTGTTCATAGAGTTGTCTGTAAGCCTTTCTCAGGCCCAGTTGAGTGAAGAAGGAGCTTGTAGCAATATCGAGGGAAAAGCGGTACCTTAGCGCTTGAAGGGTCCTTTTGAAAATTCGGTCCATGCTGTAGCCCTCCAGCATGACCTCTGCATTGAGGTCAAACATCTCCTGCTCCGACATGGTCGGGTGTTCATAAACTATATAGTCGCCACCATAGTGGTCCCAAGAATGATCTGCAAGGATCCGTCCTTGCTGCGCGTACTCCCGATAAATCTGACTACCCGGCATAGGGGTCAGAGTAAAAATGAACGGGATAATGTTGCATTCGTCGCAAAAATCGAGAGCTCTGCGGTAGGTATCCGGCGTATCTTCGTCCCAGCCGATAATGAAAAACCCCAACACCTCGATCCCCAGACTCTGGATGGTCTGGATATTTGACTTCATCTTTTTTATGTCAAAGGTATCCGGAGACGTGTAGTGCATCTTCTTCCATGCTCCGGACTGTTTCTGACCTTTTGCGGATATCGACTCCAGGCCTGCAGCAATACTGCACAGGCCACTTTCAGCGGCATGTTCCAGGATCTTCCGGCCATCTTTGTAGTTCACTGCGGACAAACCGCCGGCGCCGGTCCAAAGGCGTCGTGGACGCAGCTTGGCCAGTTCGCTGTAAAGATCAAGGTAGTATTGACTCTCTTGAGGCCTATCCACAATTTGAGGGTGGCCGAACACGCTGTCGTCTACGGCAAAGTACCGTTTGCCAAGTGTCGCGATTTCAGCAATCACTTCATCAATAGGCCTGTGCCTGATCTTTGGCCCAAAGATATCAGTGACCGGGCAGAAACGACAGTGGTTTGGACAGCCGCGAGTGGTAAACACCGAATCCATAAAATAACGCTCGCGGGGCAGAAGGTCACGCTTCATCATGGGAAGGTTTTCCAGCGTGGGTCTTTCCTCTTTGTGATGGACGCTGCCGGATAACCGATCTACCCCATACGGGCCGCACACATAAAAATCCTTTAGCTCATGTTTTTCTATGTCCTTGAGGATAATCGGCCAGAGTTCTTCTCCTTCACCGATGGCAACAGCACTTGCGTGCTGTTTGGCCTCTTCGGGAAACGAGAAGATGTGCGGTCCTCCAAGAATGACTTTTTTGCCTCTTTTGAGGAAATTGTCGGCTATCTCGTATGCGATCACGGCCAGGGGTGTGCGCACGGTGATGGCCACTATGTCCACGTCAGATTCATAGTCAACCTGATCGCCAAAAAACATGTCCACCAATGAGACTTCGTGATCCTGGGGCGTTAAGGCGGCCAACAGAGTTGGTGCCAACGGCATAACAGTGCCCGTCGGCTTTGCCGTTTCAATGGCCCTGCCGGGAAAAATTATGGTAACCTTCATGTGTTTTTCTTCCCTGCTGCAACCTCATCACTCATCAGCGCTTATTGCTTATCAATGAGACAGGCTTTGCAGGATAATCAAGGTATCTTTTGCCCTTCCAGAAGAAGAGAATCCAAAGAATCCAGTAGATCCTGTCGGACAAAACGACGAATCTCCCTCTTTCAATCGAATCGCAACCGCTGTGTACAGATTGGCCATGCCGAAAGGCGTGAACATCAACTCTACTCAAGTTTCGCACCCCCTGCCTTCATCGGGTGCTCCTTCTTACCGCTCAGATCAACCATATTGCTCAATTTTTTCTAGGGCCTCTTGAGTGGCCTCTTTGACTTCGGCGGGGTATGATCCATCCAGGATCTCTTCCAGCCTGGGAGTTATTTCTTTATTTCCTGATTCCCCCAGGATGTGGATAATGTCACCCCTTACCTGATCACCTGCGCGGTCAAAACGTTCCCAAAGGGGCTCAACCACTTGGGCTGCCAGCCTGGGACTGCGTTCTGTTATTTCTTCCATGACTGCCATGGCTCCCAGCCGGATGAACATTTTCTCGTGGGTCAAAAGATCAAAAAATGCCGGAAATATGTGTTGCTTGTCGAGCATCATTTCCGTGATCTGAAATGCATTTCCCTCCTTTAGCATTCTTTGAAGGGCCGATGTGCTGAGTTTTGTAGGATCTCGGTTTGCGATGATTTCGACCAGGTCATCCAGCTGCAACGAACCTGTCCAACGCCACTGCTCGTCAAGCAAGACAGTGGGAACAGACTGAATCTTGTTTGATTGAACCATTTCGGGAAAGAGCGCGCAGTCAATAATAGAGAGCTGTATCAAGTCACTTGCGCTGACAAGTGGCACAAGCTGCCTGGTTGTTGCCGGACAAAAAGGGCACTGCTGGGAGACATATAGTTTCAGCGCGGCGGGAAGATCGACATTCTCAAGGTCATTTTGGATAGACGCTGGAAGTGGGGAAGACGCCTCCTGAGAAAAGGACAGGGTTTCGAGAAAAGGTTCCAGTTCGGTGCCGCCGGGAATGGCGTGATAGCGCAGGCCCGGGAGGATCCGGATAGCTGGCGCCTCTCTTGGTTCGCCTTCTTCTTGAACAACTCGTACTCTGGGGGCCAGGCGGGTAAGACGGTCACAGAAGTCCATGAATTCCACGCTTCTTTTGTCATCAGACAAGACAAGACCGATCTCAATGTCATGTGACAGCCGGCTATTCCATTTGCTGATGCGCTCTTGTTTCTCTGGTGTCATTCTTGTTCTTGCTTCCATGAAAATCTCGCGCTCTTCATGAATCTTTTTCCAAAATTTATCAATGTCGTTCACAAAAGACTTTTTACGATTCCATCAATATTGATAAGATCGTGAAAAGTCAATAGACTGACGGCTTCGTAAAAAGTTCATATGCAAGGCGTGCGAATCTTGAGGAATGAGGCGTACTTTTCGTACGTCGGAATGACGAAAGGTGAAGCACAACGCCGCAGATGGACTTTTTACGAAGCCGTCAATATTCAATGGGGATCTGACTGTCAAAAGATGAGTCGGTCATCAAATCTCCTGGGCTATGAGCTTGCGCAAGCCATAAGGGCTGGAATTCTTTTCCCGCCCCGCCTCTTGATCATATGTTCAAAAACAGCTAGAAGGGTATGGTGATCCAACCGGGGGAACGGGGCTGAAAACAATGGGAGGCCTTTGAAAAACACACCCTTTCGCCCAATGGAGCGCTATGCTTCACGCCGTGTCTGCGTCAGGCTCAAATTTTGATCCTCGAAATACTCAATGTATTCCCGTGGTTAAAATTATCGCCTTCCTTGAACTTGAACAAAATTGAACATTTTTCAAAGGTCTCTAGGGGAACCAGGTGAGCAAAAAGAAGGTGACTGGAGAGTGGCTGTGGCTGTTGTCTGCTATGATCGGCAGCATGTTGTGCGTGGTTGCTCTCATAGCCGGCGGGGTTCGCCCTCGCGAATCGTTACCGCTCGGCATTTACGCAATCTTGTTGCCGGTGGTATTGGTCTATTGTATTCGCCTGATATTTTGGGCAATCAAGAAAGTGAAGCCCTCCGCCCGCAGGGCTGAGCCTCCGGGTGATGAATAGGTCCTTTTCATGAAATGGGGGAGTGCAGGGCGGCGTTCTTTGTGCATCAACTGAAGTACTGGACCAGCACTCGAGGGTCATTGCTCCCAATGCCATCCACATCCATGTCCGCAAATGACTTCAGGAGGTCAGCTCTATCAATATTCCATATGAAGACCTTCAGGCCTTGCTTGTGAGCTGTCCGGACAAGGGCACTGTCTAAAAACGTGTATTTCATAAACAGTGCGTCTGCCGATGCCTGCGTGGCGATGCTGGTGTCGACGGGACATCCCACAAGGAGAACGCCCGTCTTTATGCCCCTGTCGATTTCTTTCACTGTTTTTACAAGGCCGTGCCAGAAAGAGATAACATAGACATTGTCGACAAGGTTATTTCCGCGTATCAGTTGGACAACCCGCTCTTCTGTTCCTTCTTCCTTCAACTCAATGACCAGCGTCACCCTGTGGTCAATCAACCTCATGACTTCCTGAAGTGTGGGGATTTTCTCTCCCTTTCCTGCGTCGAGCTTCTTTATCTCGTTAAGAGCAAGACTGTTAACCGACCCTGTCCCATTGGTAGTCCGGTCCACTGTTGAGTCGTGTATCACGACTATTTCGTTGTCTTTGCTCAGGCGCACATCAATCTCTACGGCGTCGACGCCAATATCAATAGCCCGAGAAATCGAAACCAGGGTATTCTCCGGCTCCAAAGCCGCGGCTCCGCGGTGCCCCATGATTATCATCTTCGCCCTAGTCTCCCATGATCCGCTGAGGTCCGATTGTTGTACGTGAATTTCCACAGGCTGATTCCTGTGCAATAATTGACTTTGGTGCGAATGTAAAGCCTCTCCGCCCTCCTCTCCGCCCTCCTGGGCGGGATTCTCGTGTGCGGGTGTCTCACGCGAGACAGTTGTGAGACGCCCGCGAGACGGTAAGTGTCTCAGTTTTGTCTTGCGAAATTCCAGGGTGCACCAAAAGCATCTGAAGCAACCCTTGAATTTCAGTAAGTTAGGCGATCATTTCATTTTTGGCATCCTCTTTGCTATTACCTATACCATGAAAAGCTAGCAACGTTGCGGTTGGCCACGATGTAACTGTTCATTGAATGTACAAGATCAAGGATGCAACTAATCCTTACAATTTTCAATACTTAATCGGTTCTGTCTAGTTTGCATCAGATGTAACAAAATTGTTCATTCGGGGATCAGCGAGGTGAGTGAAGTGTCGCAGGAACTGTGTCAATGGACAAGTTGCCGAACAGGTTTTTTTGGCAAGTCGCCAGGGCCCAAACAAAGGGGATTGCAAAGTCCTTGTTTGGGCGTAACGGCCTACAGAGATTGAAAGGAGATAGCCATGCCTGAGACTGTTCGCATTTCTTCCCGTGGGAGCAACCTTGAGACTTATGGTTTGAATCTGGTTGCCAAGAAGGTTGCCGAAGAATCGCATGACTCCGATTATGATGAACTGGACGGCGCAATTGTCGGCCGGGGTCCGGCCATGGTGGAACTGAAGCGCCATATTCTGAATCTGGGCAGATCCGATCTAAGCGTCCTTATTGGCGGTGAAAGCGGTACAGGCAAGGACCTGGTAGCACGCGCCTTGCACAGGTTTTCGTCTCGGGGGGACAAACCCTTCATCAAAGTCAATACTCCTGGGCTGCCGACCACCCTTTTTGAGAGTGAACTGTTTGGATTCGAGCAGGGGGCCTTCACTGGTGCTTTGAAGAAAAAGCCAGGAAAATTTCAGCTTGCCCACAGGGGGACTATTTTCTTGGACGAAATCAGTGAAATTCCCCTGCCCATGCAGGCTAAGCTGCTACAGGTGCTGGAGGACAAAGAATTTTCCGCTTTGGGCAGCATTTCCAGTACACGAATCGATGTCCGGGTCTTGGCAGCCACTAATGCGAATCTGAGCGAGAGGGTTTCCCAAGGGCTTTTCAGGCTGGACCTTTATTATCGACTCAACGTCGCTTACGTTCACATCCCGCCCTTAAGGGACCACAGGGAAGACATTGATCTGCTGTGCGATCACTTTCTGAGAAAATACCGCGCCCGCTATGGCAGGGGGTGCACGTCTTTGCCCCAACGGACCCGAGAGCAGTTTCATGAGTATTCCTGGCCAGGAAACGTTCGCGAACTGGAAAACGCCATCCAATTCATCACCGCGGTGGGCAGTACCGAGGCCTTGGAGGCTACGACGTGCAAGTTTGCGAAAAGCAAGGCCCTGAGCGACGCGCCCGACGCGCCAGAGGCCCCAAGTGTCGGTGCCAGCGAACTCACAAATTGTACCCTAAAAGAGGTGGGCAAAGAGGCTGTGCGCAAGGCCGAGATAGGTGCTATTGTGGACGCCCTTAACCACACGGGCTGGAATCGGAAAAGAGCAGCCGCCATCCTAAAGACCAGCTACAGGACACTTCTTAGCAGGATAAAGGAGTACCAAATCCAGAAAAGCAAGAACGAGTGCCGAAACAGGGGGCAAATGCTTGTTTTTGACAATTCAGAACCTTCCTTCGCTCAACTGGGGTAATAAAGAACTAACTTGTGTCCATCCATAAATGGCATATTTTGGCCCGATGCGGCGTTTTCCGCGGGCTTGCGTCCTCAGCGCATCCCGCTTCGCGGGACTGCGGTGAAAACCCTTGTGCGGCCTTGTCTTGGACGAAAACCTACCATTTCTGAACGGAAACTCACGCTATTGCCCACTATCCAAGGATTTGTTTTCGGATGGGCACTAATAAAGAACTGACTCAAGTTTCCCACCCCCCCCGTTTAGTTCCAGCCAAATTTACACCCGCGACCGTCTCACGTGGAACGCAACGAGCCACGATTCACGCATAAAGAATAACGATTCTCGAGTTGCATCTGTGACCTCACACGGACTCCGGCACAGCATATTGTGTTTTAAGGCCGTTTTATCGCTATATATTGTGTTTTTTTCTTGACTTTTCAGAAAAGCCTGTTCTATCTAACCGCAGGCTTGGACAAAGAATACCATAAACCCGAGAAAAAGGAGGAAAGCACCATGACAAAGGCAGACTTGGTTGCGAAAATGGCAAAGGATGCGGGAGTCACAAAAACAGCGGCGGACAAGGCCCTTAAATCGTTTCAGGATTCTGTCAAGAAGGCCCTGAAAAAGAAGGACGGCAAAGTCACATTGGTTGGATTTGGGACGTTCTCAAAAGTGCGTCGCAAGGCTCGAACGGGCATAAATCCCCAGACCGGAAAAAAGATAAAGATCAAGGCGCGCAATGCGGTGAAATTCAAGCCCGGCAAAGCGTTGAAAGACGCGATTTGACAGCTACAGCTAACGTGCTTCTATTATCTGCCAAGGTGGCTCCCAAGCATTGAGCCACCTTTTTGTTTTCTTGGTGAGGGTGAACGGAAAAACAGGGAATTGCCCGGCGAGTACCTGGAGTTCAGACACGCGTGGTGACAATTGACTTTCGTTCCTACGATGAATCGGTCACTGCGGCACTCGATGAAGTAGGTGTCAAGCAAACGCTTGCTAAACAGTCCGCAATTTTGATCAAGCCCAATCTTGTCAACGCTTCGCGACACCCGGTCACCACGCCGGTTGACTGCTGCGAGGCAGTGGTGAAATATGTCCGCCGTTGCTCAGAGGCAGACATCGTGATTGCAGAGGGCGCGGGCGAGCCATCTCTTGAAACCGACCAAATCTTCGACTTGCTCGGATACAGACGCATGGCAATACGCCATGGTGTTTCACTTGTTGACCTAAATAGGGCTCCGCTCAGAAAACTGGAAAACGCAGACTGCTCTGTTTTTCCCGAAATCCATCTCCCGGAGATTGCGTTCACTCATTTCATCATTTCAGTTCCTGTACTCAAAGCTCATTCTCTGTCTGTGATGACCGGAACACTAAAGAACATGATCGGTTTTGCTCCCCCCAAGTACTATTCGGGGAGATTCGGAGCATGGAAAAAGGCAGTGTTTCACGGAAACATGCAACAGGCCGTCATGGATTTGAACGCGTACAGAAGCCCCGATCTATCCTTGATGGATGCGAGCGTGGGACTTGCAGAGTCTCATCTCGGCGGTCGTCAGTGCAGTCCACCAGTAGGCAAGATTGTCGCAGGCTTTGATCCATTGGAGGTGGATCGCAAAGCAGCAGCGCTCCTTGGGCTCGACTGGAAACGAATAGCGCATCTTGGGTAGTGCCCATCCACGAATACCGATCTACCAAAGCATGACTTTGGGGGGGGGGCACTAACTAATGCGAGTCTTTGGTCGATACCCTGTAAAGAACAGACTCCAAAACGTCAAAAGGAGGCACACAGGATGATCGAATCTGAATACTTGAAAGACAGTACAAAGATCGTTCAACAACTCAGGGAGATGCCCACTCTGGAGCCGTTTGACGAGAAAGACCTGCACGGAGCGTTGCAGCTGAGCAAGATAAGGAAATATGAGCCAGGAGAGTTGATTATGGAAGAGGGCAGCTTTGACTGCTGGATATACTTTCTTATCTCCGGCAAAGTGAGAGTAGTCAAACACGGGGAGGAACTGAGCATTCTGAGACGCAAAGGGGATGTGTTTGGTGAAATGGGCGTAATTGATGGTTCAGCTAGATCTGCTTCCGTATATGCCGTGGATGAGACCGTGTGTTTGGCTACAGATGGTTCCTATCTCGACAGGTTGACAGGAAATGACAGGCTTGCATTTGGCTACATACTATTCAGGGTATTTGCAGAGATCTTGGCCAGTCGGTTGAGATTGACAAGCAAGGAATTGATTGAGGCAAAGGAAGAAATTGCCAGACTGAAAAGCCAGGAAAGCAAATAGACAATGCGAGACCTTTGAAAAACGCCCCCTTTTGCCCAATGCTGGCGTCAGGCTCAAATTCTAATCCTCGAAATACTCAATGTGTTCCTGTGGTTAAAATTGTCGCCTGCCTTGGCCTTGAACAAGATTGAACATTCTTCAAAGGTCTCGCCGAGCGTCAAGACTTTGACAGCGCAGCCGCTACATTTGATACTTTTCTCCCAGACCCTCCAGTTTTCCCAGATACTGTTTCTTATGCATCAGCCCTTTCTTGGTCCTGATGTCACCGAGAGAAGCATTTATGTGGGGTCTGATGTCGATCCCGTATAGGTTCAGGGTTTCATCATTTACCTTATCAAGAATGAGAACACAATAGTAAGTGGCTAGTATTCTAATCCTTGAATCTCTGCGCAGCAGATAACTCCTGCCGGCCAGTGTGTTGAGAAAGAATCCAGCGTACTCATAGGAGACTGGCAAGGAAAGGCATCCAGCTGGCCATTCCTTGCAGCAATCGCTCAAGGTGAACCACGTGAAAAAAGTTGCCAAAATTGATTCAATAATTTCAGATTCATTTTTCAATATCTTTGCAATAATTTCGACCCGCTTTCTGCCCAAAGCCCTGTAAAAGTGAGCCACATTGCGCAGCAGGTTGGACAGGTCCTTCATTTCATCTGTGACCATCGGAGGGTTTGCCGACAACTCCTTGAGTGTTCCCAAAAACAGGTCAAAGGTTCCTTGGTCCAGCTCATAGGATCTTATGTAGTCCTTTTTGTCCAGATACGAAAAAAAAGACGTAATCTGATGTCTCATTTGCTCACAACTGAGATCCTTATCCCCCGGATAAAACACAGGTGACTCTCGTCCGAAGACTTCGATGAGCTTTTCTTTGGGAACAGGCGCTTCACTGCGCTCTACCACTTCGTGCTGGAGGTCAGTAATCTTTTCTTCCAACACTTCTACTTTTTCCTGCCATTCTCTCTTTTCCTGCGTCACCGCATTGTCGACTTTG
>SDBT01003700.1_pt1 | contig 26289 bp, 42 predicted proteins | sample 2277101 | NCBI WGS metagenome assembly SDBT01 (sample SAMN10404973, study PRJNA504765) | marine sediment metagenome | isolation source: marine sediment core GS10_PC15, 103 cmbsf | place: Arctic Ocean: Southern Knipovich Ridge | collected 2010 | reverse complement strand
GCGCTTGGGCGATAGCCCTCCCAAGCGCCTCCTTGAAGTCGCGCGTATCCAGGCCGCCTTGCCGCCGGGCCTTGCGGACCCGATGGCTGGCGGACTTGAAGCGCGCCCGCGTCCATTTCTTGGCCGCGACCATCTGTCACCCTACGTCACGTGATCGTCGGCTGCTGCTCGAAGTCGAAACCGCTGAGGCTGATCGTGTTCCCATCGCCGGCTTCCTGCGGATTCTTCTCCTCGAAGTAGCAGTAGAGGAACGTGATCGTCTCCGTGGTCCCGTCCTGTTTCGTGCCCGCATAAATCAGTGTCAGGGCCGGAGGCCAACCTGTGGGAGCGGTGCTGGTCACGCCCATACCGCTTCGACGGTTGATGAACTCATAGAGTTGCTCCGGACCCGACGCCGCGCCATAGAGGGCCGGCCATCGTGCCGTCAAGCTGAACGTGCAAGCGTTCTGGTTCCCGCTCCGCACGTGCCCGCCGCCCGCCACATCGATCCTGCCCCGCTCGGGGATCTGGACGAACTCATCCATTTCCACCCAGGAGAAATCACCGTCGCCGCACATGATCTGTACGGTCTGCGGAGTCCCGGAGCCGTCCTGAATCGTGAGCGTCGCATCCCGCATTGTCCGGGACTGCTTTTTCTGCGCCATTGCCACCATCCTCCTTCGCGTCGCGCCTTACACATCGTAGAGCTTCCCCGGAAACGTCACGACCTGTCGGCACAGTTCGGCGCCACCGGGTGCCGGCATCTCTATCTCCTCGCCTTCATACAGTCGGACACCCCCGACGATCAGGCTACTGCTGTCGTCGTATCCGTAAACGGTTATGTCCGCGTTCTCGAGCATCGTCTTCACCAGGTCGATCAGCTCGTCAGCCCGATACGTGTCAGACGTGACGAAGTTGAAGATGTCAACCTGGACCTCAATATCCTTGAACACCTCGCTCTTACGATGACGTCCGCGAACGGGCATCATCATCGGATGAATCCACTCGGTCCAGTCTTCGCTCAGAGGCGCCTTCGGCCAATCGATCTGGGTCGCAGACCAGTTCACGGCGATGTAGTTGAAGATGCTGGCCTTGACCCATCGTCTCTCGACCCTCTGTGCGGTCATCGTTCATGCACCTTGTTCACGTCGCAGATGACCTCGTTCTCCAACAGCGTTTTTCGCGAGCTTCTCACATCGAACGTCTCGCTCCCGTCCACGATCTGGTCATCTTTCTTCGGCATCCCGAACGTCAGGTCGGCGGCCTTGAAGCGAAAGTACACGTCGCCGATGCTCACGTCCTTGTCCGGCAGCGTGTCCCCAGCCCGATAGATGCCGCGGATGGCGGTCACCGGAAAATCTACTCGCGTATGGCCCGATTGCCCGGTCTTCGCATCAAACGATCCCCCTCCTACCACCAGTTGCTTGTATGTAACGTCGACCGCCCAGTCCTCATGACGCAGCTCCAAATGCTCCGTGTCGAAATCATGAAAGACCGGCATGGCGCTTGTTCCTACACATCCGGATCATCATAGACCGTGTACTCAATCGCGGGGAGCTCGGTCAGCATCTTGACATACATCTCCCGCGTCGCCCGCAGTTCGGCGATCGCCTTGTCATGATCGACCTCGACATCGCCAGCTTCATAGGGCGCCAGGCGACTCTTGTCCTGGATCAGATTCCAGATATTGATATCGATCTGGCGGATGAAACCCTTGATCTGGGCCTCCGTCAGATCGGTTCCCTCAACGTTGTCGATGTTCGTTACATCAGCCATCAGCCGTTCCACCACATCGTCTATTCCACATATTCGTGCATGCCTACAAAGAACGTCACAGTCGACCCGTTGGTCACATTCTTGACCCTGGCCCACACCTTATTTCCCGCCGGGACGCGCAGGGATTCCATCTCTTCGGAGCCGCCACGCCCCGCGCCCGTTGCCGTTGACTTCAGGACCATCGTGGCGGTCATCTGGTTTCCGAGATCCAAGGATGCAGCGAATGTGCCAGAGCCCCACACGAATTGAACCACATAGGCCGTTGTCGCTTGCAGCGTATTGAACATGATTCGTCGCGGATCAAATTGCGTCATGCCCGCAAGCACAGGTGTATCATCGGGGCCAAACACCTTAATTTCGGTACCGAAATCGTCATTCCCGCTATTGGCCGAGAAGGGCGCCAGGCCGTTTTCCAAGGCCCAGTTGTTTCCGCTCTGGTCTCCACTGATACCAAACCAGTGCGTTTGATTGTGATGGTGAGATTCAACGGTTTCCACATCGGCCTGTACCGCTGCAACGCCGGCGATCAGCGACGTGGCATCTGTCTGTACCAAAGCCACGTCGGCGGTCAGCGAGGTCGCGTCCGCTTGCAGTGTGGCTACGTCGGACATGATCGCAGTCGTATCGGTCTGGACCGAAGCTACGTCGGTGATCAGCGTAGTCGTGTCAACTTGGATCGACGTGACGTCCGTCTGCATGGCGATGATATCGTTCTTCACCGCTGTCTGGTCTACGCCGTCCCGGAAGAGAACCATGGCGCGTGGCTCCTGCTAATTCGGCAGCGTCTGATACCAGACCGTCAGGCCGAAGGTCCTGGTATCCGTGTTGGCGTAGGTGAAGACAAGCGAATCGCCGGCCTTGACGATCCATCCCAAGTTCGTCTGCTTTATGTCCGCCAGCCCATTCACATCCTCGGAATAGAGCACGGTGTTGTACACGCTGCTCCCAGCATCATCGCGCGTTACGGTAAGGTCCTCTGCCGTGGCCGAAGCGCTGCTCAGATGCAACTCAAGGCTATGGACCACAATGTCGGCGTCTGCTCGCGAGAGACTGAAAGACATCGCGCCGCCACCGGTATCTTGTGCGGGGATCATCTTTCGCGTCTGGGTCGTCGCCGCGTCCATGACCATCACTCCATATCAAGAATCGTCACCGTCTGAAAAAGGGCGGCATGGGCCGGGGGGCCGCCTCCCCCGGGAGATCCCACGCGCCCTACGTCGCAAGCGCGACCGCGAATCACTCGCGCTTAATCACGTTCTTGCCCGCCTCGAACAGCCCAACGGCGCTCAGTCCGCTCGCGAGGCCCGAGATCACCATGGTCGCCAAGCTCATCATCTGTTCCGGCGCCTGGGACGCTCGGAACAACAGGGCTCCCAGCAGCCCGAGCGTCATCGCCATGAACGGGATCGTCCACGTGAACGGCTCGAACCCCGGGATCTTTCTCACAGACGCCAGGATCGCGATGATCAGCGGCGCCAGGATCGTCATCATCACTTGGTCGTAACTCATCGCCTCACAATCCTCCTGCTTCGATGGCCAGCCCCATGTATCGGGAAACAGGGGCCAGCAGGCTTCGGGCCATCAGCAGTTCCACGAGCCCGCCCTGGTACGCTTCCAGGGCTTGCCTGAAGGCCGCGGTCCCGGTGATCGTCTTGAACGTCGCTTCCTTCGCATTGGCGGCCAGCCTGAGCCATCGGATTGCCGATCGCGCCAGGCTTGGCGCCGTTTCGCTCAGCGTCTCGGCGGAGTCAGTCAGCGCCGTTTCCAGCACCTTCCACGCCTGTTCGAAAAACCGCCGCTCGCGGGTCATGTGGTCGTCAGTCATATCACTTTCCCCCGAGCTTGGCCTTGACCGTTTCGTAGGTCAGGCGGGCCTCGGACGACATGCGTTCCATCAGATCCGCCAGCCGGCGGGCATGCTTGATGGCCTCTTCGGTCGCTTCCAGATTGTCCGTCGCCGTCTCCTGATCCAGGCGCAGCTTCTCCATCAACATAGCCGCGGCCTTCAGTTGAAGACGCACGGCCTTGACCATGATCATTCGATCAGACGGTTGGGTTGCGGCGGCCAGGTCGGTTTCGAAGGCTTCCCACGTGGCCTCCACCTGCTCTTGGTAGGCGGAGTTCACGAGATCGGCCATCGTCTGCTGGTTGCTCTTGGCGGCTTGTATCCCCTCCAGGGCCACGCCCAGGAGATTGTTCATCGCCATCGGCGCTCGGCAGCCGACCAGGACGACGCAGACGACGAGGTAACAGAACCTGCGGAACATGGTCGGTTCCCCTCATTCGGTGCGTCGGAAAAAACGGTGTGAGGGGAAGTCGCCCGGCGCAACATGCAAAGCGCTTCCCCTCACGCCACCCCCCTGCCAGGCTGCAGGGAGGCTGCCGACTTTTCCAAGGTCTAGGCGCCGTTCACCTTGACGACCCACCGCTCGTCGGTGGCATTGATGCCGCCGTAGTAACGGGCCTTGAAGCGGGCAACGACGTCCCGCTCGAACGCCATGTCGCTGTCACGGCCTTGACGGAACACCTGGATGGGCCAGATCTCCTTCCAGATGAACTGTCTCTTGAAGTCGCCCAGGAACCAGTCGTCCGCGTTGTCCTGATCGACGAACGGCGAGGACATGGGCGCGTACTTGTTGAGATGCGGGTTGCCGGCGATCGTCTGCTCGTTGGCAACGCTCCCGCTCCGGACCTCGGTCGCCGAGACGATACGAGCCGCGACCGCGGAGTCGGCCACCGAGGTCAACAGGATCTTCGGCATCCATACGATAGGCTGCCCACCGCCCGTCCGATCGTCCGTGACGTTCGTGGCGTGGTAGGTCAGGACCTCCTGGATGTCCGTCCAGTCCGTCAACGCGGTGACCGTGGAGATGTAGTTGTTGTTCGACGCATCGGTCGGATACAACTCCTCCAAAGTGCCGCTGGGCCGATAGACGCCGCTGACGCCCGCGCTGTAATCGGCATCGATCACGCCTCGGACGATGACCCGCTCTCGCTCTTGGCGAATCTGCTCGCCGATGCTGGCCGCCCGCATCAAGAGCTGACCGGTCTGGTCAAAATAGATCGCCTCCTCAGTGATCGAGAGGATTCGACCCTTCTTCGCTTCAACCGTGGTCACGTACTTGTCGGCGAGTGTCGACTCGTCGTAAGGGTGACCTTCCTCAATCTCCTTAGGACCCTCGGCCGCGATGAACCCGGCGATCCGCTCATTGCGGATCTTGGACGGCATGACGGTGACCAGATCGTCTCCGATGAAGCCCGCGGTATTGTCGTAGGCTTCGATGATCTTCTGGGCCACCAGTTCGCCGGTCACCGTCTGGAACAGATTGGTGCCGGCCGCCGCCTCCATGGTCCACGCCGACTCGCTCAGAAATCCCTCGCCCGCGCTTTGCATCGCGTAGGGCAGCGTTTGCGACACGGGGCCGATGCACGCCTCCCACAGCTCGCGGAGGCTGAAGTCCTCCGGCTTTACTTCGCCGTCCACCAAGAGCCCCACGAGCGTGTGATACACATGCTTGTGGCCGCTGCTCTCGATGAACCGTTTGAGATCGATTCCACGCATAATCGCGTTCCTTTCGTTCGCCTGGATTTGCGGTTACCGCCCGCCCGGCATGCGGACCTGCCTACCCGAGTTCACCATTCAGGTTGTTCGGGAAATACGCGGACGCGAACACGACCTCGATCGCTGTCCCCGCCGCCGCGTTTCGCTTGACGCAGCGCGCGATCGAGCTGGTCGCGACCGCACTTTCCAACTGCTGGTCCATCAGCGTGGCGGTGGATCCGGTGCCCGTTTGGTCCGGTCCCAGCGGATCGCCGACCTCGGCCGTGGCGCTGGAGAGAATCATCTCGTACACGGACATCGGCGAGATGTCCACGTTGATCTCGTCCGTCTGGCCGCTCGCACTCGATTCCTGGGCAATGCCGATGAACAGCACGGCGAAGGCCGCCTGCGTGGTCGCGATGTTCGTGTCCCACGTGAAACTGGTTGCCGGCCGCACGTCATCGGTGTTCAGCCACACCATGTCGCCGACCTCGATCACAATCGCCGAGTCCACCGCGCACTTGACCAGCAACTGCTCGCCGTGGCGATGTCGGAGGTTATTCGCCATTGTCTGTTGTCTCCTGTCTTCTGTCGCGCCTAAATCACTATGACCTCTGCGCCGTTCAGCCGGCGATGGCCTTTTTGAGGCCGTCTTTCAAGCTGGTCTGCTGACCCTCGGTCAGCGTCTCGCCTGTCGACTCGTCCTTTTCCGGGCACTCGATCGGCGGAACGACCTTGCTCGCCTTGTCGGCGCGATCTTTCAGGTCTTCCTGGATGACGTCCAGCTCCGTGCCGGATTCGACCCAGAGCTTGATCTGCGCCTCGCTGGGTTTCATGACCTCGGGGAGCTTCGCCACCTCGATCGCCTGGGTGACCGACTCCCGATGGATGGCCAGCTTCTGCTGCGCTTCGAGCTTCTCCAGCTCGCCGGCCTTCAGATCGCGGTCTGTCTTCAGCTCCGCGAAATCCGCCTCCAGCCTGGCGATCGCCTCGCCATGCTCTTTCTGATTCGTCGTGATCTGGCCCTCGAGTTCGGTCACCCGAGACCGGGCCTCGTCGCGACTCTCCATCAACTCCTTCTGCATCTCTTTGTCCATCTCGTTCTGAACCTCCCATTCTTGACTTGCTGCAATCAAGCTGACCTGAAGTTCCTGCGGATCTCCGGTCAGCGTAACGATACCCTCTGTATCCACGAAATAGCCCACCTGGTACAGATGGGATTCGGTGGGGCCGGACTGAATTGAGATCACGACCCGGTTCGGGAAGGTGAATTCGACCGAGTGCCAGACGTTGTCCTTGTCCTCCTCGGGCTCCGGCCAGACGCCGGCCGCGGTGAAGTAGTCGGGAACGAGCTTGAGAATCTGCTCCCGAATATCCTCAAAGCTGCCCACCGGCGGATCCACTGGCACATAGGTCGCTTCCGCGGTTGGTTTCTTGTCCCCATCCCCCTCGCCCTGCTGCTCCGCGAAGTTCCGGGTGGTCGCAGGGAACGCTACGACGTCGACGCTCAGCACGCTCTTGATGCTGTCGATGTAAAGGTCGTTGCCGCTTTTCCGGTCGCTGGCGAAGATGACGTGGCTCATCCCGATCTCGGCCGGGTTGCTCTCAGCCAGCTCGGCGACCAACTGCTTGTTCGGCCCCGCCAGCTTGATGTCGCCTCGAATGCGCCCGCCTTCCATCCGTGTGTTCTCGATCTTGCCGACGTAGTCTTGTACCCGCCGCTTCTTCGGTGTGCTGGGGTCCGGGTGATTCAAGAACACCGGCCGGCCCTCATAGAGCGGGACCGCCGCCTCCATGGCCTCCTGCGTGTAGTGATACCCATTCACGCTCTCTGGCCCCAGAAGGGCCACGTTCCGCAGCGCCGAGTCCTCGACCGTGACCTCGGCCATGGCGTCAAGGAACGATTCGATGATACGTCTCGGCTTACGCTCTGTCGTGGGCATGGCGGTTGCCTCCTGTTATCTTGGACGCCTTGTCCGTCTTCGCGGCTCGTGTGCGGAGGGTAGCGTCGGCGGGCTTCCACGGCACCGGGACCCTCCTTGTCGCTGATCCCGGGCGCATGTGCTTGACCAAGTGCTGATTGTGGTCAAGCTCGGATTTTCTTCAAGAGGTTTTTTCCGGATCGTCGGGAGAAATGACCGTGCGCTCGTCCCACCAGCGGAGGATACTGAGCACCGGCTCGGGGAGGATTCGCGGTACGCGGCCCTGTTGGGTCCAGAGAGCCCGCGTGATGTGCGGGATCCAATCCACGGGATGGCTGGGTGTCAAAGCAGCCAAGGCCACGAGAGCCAACGTGGCGCTGCGTGTCTCCCCGCCGTAGCAGTGGACCAGCAACGACCTGCCGCTGGAAAGCGGGTGCTCTGAGGCGAAGGCAAACAGGGCGTCCAATACATCTTGCTCAAGAGGTTCGCCTTCTTCGTAGCGGATGCTGAGATCGGAGGGCGTGCGCTCGAGGTGGCCGGCGCCACGACGGCAGCGCGTTCGGTGTGGAAGATCATCGCGCCAGATATGCACCACGGGGCCTTGCCATGCGGGGCAGGACCACAGGGCGCCGATGGCCAAGAGGGGCTGGCCCTCGTGCTCGAGCAGGGCGAAAGGGCCGCTCATCGCCGTACCTTTCTCTTCTGCCCTTTGCGCTGTTTCTTGGTCCAGTCAACGAAAGCCAGCACGCCGGCAATGAACAACATCAGCAGGCAAACTTCCACGGCACCGGGACCTCCTTGATGCAAATCAGGCGAGCCCGCTACCTATTTCGCGAGCTTCTTGGCCGCGAGCAGGGCGGCCCGCCGCATGAACTCCGGCACGCTGACGGGCTTGCCGTCCTTGACGCCTTCCGCAGCGGCGCCCTTGCGGATAGCGGCCAACACGGCTTCGGTCATGCGGATGTGGGTGGTGGTATTGCGAATGCTGCGGCCCCTCGGTCGGCCGTGATAGTTGTCAGGCATCGTCTCGGCCAGCTCTTTCGGGAGGCTTGAGACCTTGTGCTTGTCCATCGTTTTGATATCGCTAATTGGTTTCTTCGCCATTCTCTCGGTCCTCCAGTAGTTAATCTTCCGTCCAGCCAGTCGGCTGGGTCGACCATTGCTCGCCGAGCTTCTCGCGGTACTCGGCTATCACGGCGTCGGCGTGCGCCTGGCACATAGTCCCGCCCGGCACCCGTACGCCGTCAGGGGCCAGCATCCGCACGACTGCGATGGCCCCAAACTCGCACCGCTCGCCACGGCCGTCTCGGCAGATGTGGTAGTCGGATGGCATCGTCAACCCCCTTTCTGTTATGCGTCAGCCCAGCGACGACGCTTGCTACCATCTGCGTAGCGATAGACAACAAGGGCGCGATCGCGGGCCAGCTTGATTGTTCGACGCGCTTCTTGGTCGTCCGGCGCGCCGACAACGTAGGCTACCGTGTTCTTTTCCAAGTGTTCAATCGCTGGCCATCCGGCGGTGCCGGGCGTTCCCGTGCCAGTCAAGATAGTTCTAGCCACATCGAACGGCCGCGCGGTTTCTGGGTCCAGCATGACGCCAATTTGCGAATCATAGACGCCTCGTAACGACGTGCAGTTCGCGGTCCTCGCATCCACAATCACCGTGATTTTTCTTCGCGTCTTTTTCATCGTCCATTTCCCCTTTCAGCAGCTTTTCTTGCGCCAAACCGACCGCATATAGATAGCGCCCGGCTCACTCATGAACTCAACATGACCGCTCCACCATTCGTCATCACAGCGCCTCAGATAAGGCTTGTTGAGAATCGCCAGTCCCTCGCGCATGGTTCGCGATGCTGGATCTTGATAGATCATCGTCGCATACGGGACGATATGCGGCACGTCCGGCAATTCCTGATTCTTGACTTCCATCGCCGCCTGTTTCTTTGACATCGTCAACCCCCTTTGCTTGGCCCCGGCCCGAAGGCCGGGGCGGTTTCGGCTACGCATACCATGAGCAATAGTGGGCCTTATCCGGCTCGGTCGGGCTGGCGGACCCGCATGAGAAGCTGATGCCGTAAGCACCGATCCGCTTGCGGACGGGCTCGCCGACGAAACGGTCCGGGACCGGCCGGCGGCGGTCGGACATGAAGTTCTCGGAACCCTCGACAGTCTCGGACGCGATTCGGCAGATGGTGACGGTTCGGCTCTTCTTGATGATGACCTGGAAGTATTCACATTGCGTCTGATCGTAGCCCCAGGAGTAATGCAGGATTGTGCCGACCTGGATCTTCTCAGCCATCTCGGCGGTCTGGACGGCCCGCGCCTTGGCCCGGTTGGCGCGATCTTCCTCGCGGCTGTCCGCGTCGGCCTTCTGCTCGGTGATCCATTCTTCGCGCCGCTCGATGGTCCGGAAGTAGTAGTTGGCGTAAGGCTTGCGGCCTTTGCCACGCCAGGCCTTGGCGTAGGGTCGGCCGTCGACCTCGGAGCGGGCAAACTTGAGGGTCTTATAGGCTTCAGCGTTCTCGGGGGCAGGTTCGATCAAGCTTCTCATCTCTCGTCTCCTTTTCTTCGTGGCCTACGCCTGATAGATGGCCCGCACGTCGCCGAAATCCATGACGAAAAGCTCAACCCGCTGCTGGCCCTTGGCCGCCTGCACACTCTCGAAGTGCCTGCACGCACGGCCGTTGAATTCGCTATCCGTCTGCCCATCGGCCTCGGCCCACGCCGATCCGTCGTAGCTCGCCAAGGTGTCGCGTGTCGCGTCCGCCGCGCCAGCGAAGTACTCGATCTCGTCCTTATCCTCTTCCCTCACATCAGCGATCCAGGTCCCCATCGTCAGCCGCTGTTCGTCGGTCAGCATCTCGCTCCCCTTTTCGCTTGCGGCCTCGTGTGTGGTTTGCTTGCTTTCCATGTCTATAGTATACCATGTATACCACGGGCGTCAAGGGTAGAAAGGGATTATTTCTGCACTTAGGCGAGAAATGCGGCTGGAGGTAGGGATAGCAGGGCGCCAGCCTTGCCAGCATGCTTGGCCTGGACGTAGGGCGGGCTCATTTGTCCGTGTCGTCTCGCCCCTTCTTCTTCTGATCCCAGGCATAGCAGATCGCGCAGGCGATCAACACGACGGCGCACACCGTGGCAACCGTCCACCTGTTGGCGTCAAACCATTCCAGCGCCGGCCAGAAAGCGAACATCACGATTTCTCCATAACGGGCTTGTGCGGCTCGGGTAAGCGATCCGGCAACCGCGCGGCAGGCGTCACTTGCTCCAGCGCCGCCGCACAGGTCTCCGCGTCCAAGCCGAGCTTTTGTAGGAAATGGCCGAGCAGCATCACCTTTCCATCCGTCCCGACGCCGCGACGTTTCTCGCAGACATCGTCGGCCCAGACTCGCAGGCCGATCATGTGGTAATGGTTGTTGTGCGGCTCGCTCGGATCTTCCGTCCAAGTGGAGACGGCAAGGCCGCAGTGAATGTCACCGATCATCAATCCTTCTTCCGGTTCTGGTATCGGCATGGCAAACACGCTCATCGGTTTTCTCCCTTGGTATCCCGACCCTTGCGATCATCGACCACGACATCCGCCGTCTCTTCCACGAAGTGGATTTCGCAGGCGCAACGCTGGCAACGAAGCCGCATCTCTTGGGGATCGGATGACGAGACGGCCTGTAGTTCACCGCCGCAACGCTTGTCTCCAGTGACCACAGGGCAGTAGAGCTTCAGTTCCATGCTCCAGCGAGACGTGCCCACTCTGTCGAACAACGCCTGCGTCACTTGCCTTCCTCCATCATCAACGTGACCTTGTTCCCGCACACGGTACAGTGGTAGACGAAGCCCCCCGGGTACACAGATGGCCGGAGATACTTCCGGACCCCGGTACATGGCTTCTTGTCGATTCGCTGCGGACAGCGGAGCGTCTGTATGACTTGTTCGACTCGCGGCATGGTCGCCACCTCCTTGACAGGCACCTACGGCTGATCCAACAGGCTCAGTTGGCCCGAGTCCATCTGCTTGACGCTCAGATTACACTGGGCGGCCTTGATCCGCTTGGCCGATACCTCGCACCACTTTTTGTCTATCTCGATGCCGATGAACTCACGGCCGGTATTCGCGCAGGCCACGCCCGTCGTGCCGCTGCCCATGAACGGGTCGAGCACGACGCCGCCTGTGGGGGTGGCGGTCAGCTTGCAGAGGTATTCCATGAGCTTGACGGGCTTGACGGTAGGGTGGGTGTTGCCCTCCCCACGTTCCTTGCGGCTGGCCTTGGCGCAGTAGAAGAAGCGGGACGCGCCGCCGGTGTCGACATAGCCCCGTTCGCCCTCGATGTGCACGCCGTCTTTGCGGCCAAACCACGTAGTGGAGTTGGTGCTGGGATTCTTTCGATACCCCACCCCACTCACCCCGCTCTGCTCGTCCAGCATCGCCACGGGGCAGCCAGGGGCGCAGTGGAAGGCGGGGACGGTCTTCTCCCCCACCTCCTCGCACTCCGGCAGGTGGCTCAGGATGAGGTTGGCGGGGAAGCGGCCGGCGGCGTGAGACATGGTTCCGTTCCGCCCCCGCCCCGTTTTGAAGCCATACACTTTGCCGGTTGGCGAATTCAGTTGTGGCTGTGGCACGCTTGGCGGCTTTCCACCTATCCGCCCGCCGTCTACATTCAGCCCAGCCACGCCCCACTTCTGCGCGTTCTGTGCAAACGTGCCGTCAAGGGGCTTCATGGCGAGCACTATGATTTCCCAGGCTGGCTTAAGGGCAGTACCCCAGCCTTGCCAGAGGTGGGCGGCGTCGGTGGCTGGGATGGTCTCACCCGGCTGATACTCGCGGCCGTTGTCCTTGATCCACGACCCGGTGCTGTTCTGGTCAGCACCTGGTATCATGCGCCTGACGGGTTCGCCGGCCGGGATCTTCTCTCCTTCTTCACCCGCCGCCTTGTCAATCGCCTTCGATATGTCGTGTGATTTGGGGAAGCCGGAATTGCCCGTCACGAACACTTTCCCGTTTCGTCGGACGACAAACGCCCCTGTTGGAACGCGAACGCACCAGACGATTCCGCGATAATGAACGGGGGTTATCCGTGCCAGATCGGCTCGGGTGTACCGTGATGCTCGTACAGCTTGTGGGCTTGATTGCTGACAAATAGTTGCAGGTTTTCTGGACGATTGTTCTGGGGGTCGTGATCGACGTGATGTACTACTTCCGACCGCAACAGGGGCCGTCCCAGTACTTGTGCAACCACCAGCCGATGTTCCATCACGTAACCGTCTTTCCTCGCCATCGGTGCGAAACCGCGCGGACACCGGACATACTTGATCGGCTTGTAGTTGCCGTGCTTGCGAAAGTAGGTCACGCCGCCCTTCCATGCGGGATTGTTCGGGCCGGTCATCTTCTGTATCGCAGACGCACGACCCTCTGGCGATACCGCCGCCGCCCCCTTGTATCCGTGCTTGGCCCATTCCAGTCCGCGAAGTTGCCCGTTGCACCGCCTCGAACAGATCGGTACTTTCACCCTCAACACATGGGATCGGGGTCGGTAGACCTTCGTGCCGCAAACCGCACACGCCACATGAACCAGCCCATGGCGTTCCGAGAGAGGCTTCTTGGATCGCGGCCCCTTGATCGCATCTGCCGCGCATCCCGGCCCGCACGTTACATTCCGCACCGCCTGTTCCCTTGTGTGGCAAGGGAATGGCGTTGAGCAGACCTTGCACGTCTTCCAAAATGGGTACACGCGCTTCGCGTTCCCGTGCGGCTTCTTCTGCAAGCTCGAATACATACGCTCCGCTTCGTTCAACGAGGCAGCGATGGTTTCTGGACACGAGCTGGTCTGTGTGATCCGACTGAATACGATAGGCGGTATCGTCGTAGTCGTAGACGAATCGGTCTTGAATCGGTTGCCACGAGTAGGTGTCATGTTCTACATCATAGCATAATGCGTGACGTCCTGTCAAGGCTCTACGGTAAAGCTCCCACTGGCCATCGACAAGGATTTCAGTGTCGTCCGAGAGGCATCCGTACAAAAACATCATGCAGTCGCGTATCTCCCAGCCAGCATCCTCAATCGCGCACACCAGCCGGTGGAACGTCCGCGTGCCACCGAAGGCCAGGAGCATCGCGCCGGGCTTGGCGACGCGAAGAACTTCGCGCCATACCTCGGGGCCAGGAATGGCGGCGTCCCACTTCTTGCCCATAAAGCCGCCGCCCGTCGTAATGCGGGATCGGCCGGCCGGACTGTTCTCGTTCAAGCTCGCCACGCCGGAGCCGCCACGCTTGTTCGCCGTCAACGCATACGGCGGGTCAGTAATCACCGTGTCGACGCTGTTCGCCTCAAGCGTCGGAAGGATGGCCAAGCAGTCGCCGCGGTAGACCGTCGCGCCCTCGCTATCATAGTACGGCTTCGTGATGGACAGATCGTGGCTCACCTGACCGCCCTCCCCTCCACACTGAAGCCCTTGGCTGAAGCCCAGTCGCCATCCCACTCACCCAGCTCCTGTTTGGCGGCGATCAGCTCGGTACGGACCGCCATCGCCCTGACGCTATGAGCATCGTCGTTGCAGGATCGGCAGAGCATCGCGTAGTTCGACACGACCATATCGCGGCCCCACTGGCCGAACAGGATGTGATGCAGCTTGCTCGACGGCTGACAGCAGAGCAGACAGAAGGGGTGCGTAAGCCGATACTCCGCCATGCTCTTGCGGTCTTGGTAGGCCGTGCTCTTCCGCCGGCGGCCGACCGAACGCAAGGGCGTGCGTCGCGCCAAGCCGGATCCTGACCCGAGCGCCGATCGGCTTCGCAACGGTGTGCGGCGCCGAAGCGGGGTGCGGCTCTTCAAGGGCGTCTTTCTCTTCAGCACGAAGAGGCTCCTTTCAGTTCCTCGCGTGGCGTTTCAAGCAACAGCTCAAACAGCAGCACGGCCTGAGCGAACGCCGCCCACGCCTCTTCCCGCGCCTTGCTCGTGTCGCGAATCATCGCCTGTGCCGCCGCCTTCAGTTCTTTGCGTAGCTGGTAGCGGAGTAGGGTGGTGGTCATGGGGCCTCCTTCTCCCGGGCCACTGTAGCGGATTCAAATTCCGCTTTCAGTTCCTTGTACTGACGTCGGCGTTCGGTCTGTTCGCGCTGGATGCGCTCGGCACGCTCCCCTTCCGTTTCGTCCCAGACGCGGAAGATTTCCAAACAGCCACTACGCAACGCAACCCACACGTCGCCGGGGAGAGCGTATTCGGCACTGTGTGTCGCTCGTATGCCCTGCAAAGTTGCAATCAGGTCATCCAGGGCCATGCCCCCCCGTTCAACGTAGGCCAAGTTCTTACGGTGTGTCGGTGGTCCGCACATCAGTCACCCCCCTTCTCGCCTGCCACCTTGCGGGCAGCCTCCGCCCTATCGCTCGCGTGGATACTGATAGACGCATCGATCAGCAAGCCAAGCCCCAAGAGAGTCCAACAGATGTTGCCTGCGATTCCCGCCACAAGCATTACCAATCCACCGACCAGCCGCTGCACTCTGTCAATAGGACTAGGCATGGCTCTCCCCCATTTCGCGGGCCTTGGCGTCCACGGCGTTGAGAGCGTCACGTCGCCCGCACTCGTACACAGGGCCGCCCATCTCATGGGCCGTAGTTAGGGGTCGCCGCTTGTCTGCCTTCACCGCCTCCACCACCTCCTCGACGGTGACGACGGGGGTGGCGTGATCAAGAACCCGTTGATAGGCCGCTTCAGCAGTGCGGTATGCGCTCCCAACAGCAACACTGCCCGCCTGACCGGCACGCTTGGCCAAGCGTGCCTGCACCTCGCACATCCCCTCTAGCCATCCCTTGTCGATCATGACGTGCGTGCCCTTCTGCTCACCCGCCTCAGCCTGTCTCTCGTCGTCTGCCATCCGAGCACTCCTTTCCAGTGATCCTGCCGCCGTCCCCCATAGCTTCTCTACGCATGCCCCATTCTAGCATACTAGACGCCGGGTGTCAACGGTGTGGCGGGCTACATGATCATATGTTCGCGTCGACGTCATCGATCGGGGTAGACGGTTTCGCTGCCGATGGCGGCGGCTCACCGAACGCCTTCGACCGCTTCAGCAGCGCCCGTATCTCTGGAATCTTCCGCTCCGTGACGACACTGGCGTCGCGTTTGACCAGCCTCTTGAAAAACTGATCGGCCGCCTCCGGCGCGGACATATTGCGGCTCGCCGCCGTCTTGATCGAGTCCACGTACATATCGGTCCGGCCCTTGCCCAGGATTCGCAACTGGCGGTCCGCCTTCTGCCCTGCGAACCATTCCGGGAACGTGGTCTTCGCCGGTACCTCGCCGGTCATCGTGCGGCGCATCTGGTTGCTGGGCTCTACGCCGCCAGGCAGGCCAAGCTCCTCCCAACTCTTCGTGACAGGGGCGGCAGTGCAACGGCAGTTGCTTGACACGATCCCGTTGGCGATATACAGGCTGCTCGCCGTCTGGAGATCATACACATGACCAGAAAAGTCGTGCTTGCGAACACCGATGATCTTTGTCGGCGCTACGAATGCGGAGAGAGCGTCAAGTATCTGGCGAAAGAGCATGGTGTCACCGACAAGGTGATCCATCGGATCCTCCAAGAGTGCGGCGCCACCCTTCGCGGACCTCGCCGCCCCTTGCCCGATGCTGAGATACGACGCCGATACCTCGCTGGCGAATCCGAGCTGGCTTTGGCGAAGGCGTTCGGAATCGCCCGGCATAGCATCCGCCTTCGTTTGGAAGATGGGGCTATCACCATGCGGGGACGCAGCGCAGCGAACATCGTGCGATTGCATCGTATGACGGCGGACGAACGCAAGGATCTCACGGCGCCCGCCCATGATGCCGTCCGCGGCGTTCGCCAATCCTTCGAGCACCGGCGCAAGATCGCCCTCTCGATAGAACGCCTCGGCAAGAGCACGAGGATCGAGGCCCGCGCCATCAGGATGCTGACGGCCCGTGGCTTTCAGTGCGTTCCCCAGAAAGCCGTCGGGCGCTACAACGTGGATATCGCCCTCACAGAAGCGCCCGTCGCCGTGGAGATATTCGGCGGACACTGGCACGCGAGCGGACGACATGCCGCGCAATTTAGAGAGCGATTCAACAAGATCATCGATGCGGGTTGGCTGCCGGTCATTATCTGGGTCAGCCGCGACTATCCGCTCGAGCCCAAGGCAATCGAGCACGTGGTCGCCCTCGCGAAGCGAATCCAGTCTGGCGAAACCGTGGGCCGTCAGGAGCATGTGATTAACGGTGCCGGTCAGCCGTCTGCCATCGGACAGGGTAATCTCGACTACCGGGCCGCTGTAGGCGGCGACAAATGCCGCTTGCTTTCCCGCGGCAAAGACGGGCGTTTCACCAACCAAGCACCTCGGGTGTAGCGGCCTTGGCGGCATCGGCTCATCGAGGTCAAACACCTTGCCGTCAAGCTCGGCACAGCGGTTGCAGTTGTGGACCAGGACGCCCTCGGCGAAGAACGAATGATCTTCGTCCACCGTGATATCGAAGACGGTCAGGTCAGATCGGAATGCCTTCGTCCACTGGACCAGCTCGCTCTTGATGCTGGTGACAAGGACTTCGTGCGATACTAGAACCTCATCACATTCGGAGTGCGTCCATGCGCGATGACCGATCTCCACTTCACCTATTCTCTCCCAGCCAGCCCGCATGCCTATTGGATGATCCGCCGTGGCGCAGAGTGTCCGGTGACCGATCGCGATCTCGTTCATTTGGCCGACGTAGCGCCTCGACATGGTGTCGGTGACTTGGCGCATGATCCCCGATCCGCCGATGACCCAATCGCCACGCCGCAGCGTATCGATCGGAACCTCTCCGTCCGGCGTCATCACCATTGTGCCGGCGGGGAAGCAGCACCGTTCATCCAACGTCGCGATCCACTGTTTGCCTTTCAGCACCCTCCGGGACTCGGGTCTGTTGTACGTCTCGTCCAGCGCGGCGTTGCTGACCCGTTGGACTTCCGTGCGCGTGATGGCCAAGACCCGTTCGTGCAGCGTGCGCGGCCCACCGGCCGCCACCCCTACGGCCAGCCGCCTTCCCGCCCGGACTTCCCCGAGCATGAAGTCTCTGGCCCGTGTCGCGATCTGGTCCATGCCCTCGCCGGCCGCGATCCCAGAGCGCACGAAACGGCGGATGTCGGCGCCTGACTGGAGGTCGAGCGACTTCCATGTGTCCGCCAGGTTGCCGGCGCTGCCGACCAGTCGGTCGATCTGCGCGGCCGGCGGAGGGCTGTAGAACAGCTCGGGGGACACGGCTTCCAGGCGCGCCATGCCGATCAGGCCCTCTATCTCGGCGGGCAGTTGTTCGCCCAGCGCATTTGCGGCCGCCTGCATCGTATCATCCGTCAGTTGCGCCAGCTCATTGAACAGCCGTGCACTGATCCGCAGGATGGCCTGCCGGACCGGCTGCTGGATAGCGGCCACGATCCGCTCACGCCATTGGGCATCGATCCCCTCGGCGTCGACCCTCGTCCCGTTCTCGACGAACCACCGGCCAACCTCGCGCCACGATTCGACCAGCATCCCCTGAAAAGCCCTGCCCAGCCCTTCGCCGAACTGATCGACCCAGAGCTGGTGCTCAATGATATCGTCCGCGATCCGGCTATTCAGGCTCTTGCGCCTGCCGCCCCGTATCGACTTCTTCAAGTCAGCTTGCCGTCTTACCGACCTTACCGCCATGCTTGCCTCCCGTACGCACCTTGGCGATCGGCCTTGATACCGGCGGCCGATGATTCAGATCCGAGATCCGCGACTCCATGATGACCAACCGTGCCTCGATATCTCGCATGTGTTCGTACGGCGTCAACTCGAACTCGCCGGCTTCCACGTGTTTGCCGACCGCCCGTTTCGCGTGCTTGTTGTCATCGGACAGAAGGTGAAAGATCGCGACATAGGCCCGATTGCATTTCGCGCATCGGAACCGCGGGCCGACCTCCGTCTGGCTCACCATATGCAACACGCCGGCGCAGGACCCAGCCCCACAGATATAGCGGCTTCTTTCCACGGTCAACCCTCCTCGCCATCGGGATCATCGAACACGTCTTCGTCACCGGTAGGCTTCGCTTCCGCATCCAGATCGTTCAGGGCGTCGACCGCCTTCACTTCGTTAAGGGCATCGGCCCCAGTGTGCGCCCCCGCATCCTCATTCTCACGCTGCATCTGCTCCGGCTCCACTCCCTCACGGCGAGAGACCTCTTGCGGACTGAGGGCGCCTATTTCCCACCCGATCTTGTCGGCCTGGCGATCTTGAAGCCGGTCGCGGACAACCAGGTTCCCGCCATCGCCGTTCAGAATCAACTGGTCTACCCGGTCGACGAACTCCGAGTTCGAACGCAGGATCTTGACAAACGTCCGGCGATATTGGAACAGAAAGTATCGACGCCATGCCACGATGGCTTGGACGAACGGTCCCTCGGCCACCATCGTCGAAGCGAAGTTCGCGTTCGACGCGTCGCTGGTCAGAATGTATTCCGGCATGCCCACGCCCGAAGCGATCATGAGCAGGATGCGCCTGCCCAGAACGTCCGCGTCAGCGTAGTGACCTTTCGGCTCCAGTAGTTGCAGGTCGATCGAGTCGTTGATGTCCAAGATCGTTCCCGGCCTGAGCTTCTGCCGGCGCATGCCCCCCTCTGGATAGTTCGTGGTCCCGGTCTTCTGAGCATCAGCACTGGCTGTCACCTGGCCCGGGCTCGACCCCTTGTGCTTGCGGACCAACACGACGCTGGACGCAACTTTCCGGGCGATCAGCTCCGTCTCCATCCACCCGTTGAACCTACGCAGGTAGTCGAACACGGGGTACAGGATCGAGATGCCGCGCTTGACATTCCCGTCGACCCCGATCTTGGAATGGACCATCTGCTCGGCGGGCACCTTGGCCTTCTGCGTTCCATTCTCGTTTAGAACGTAATAGTTCTGAACGTCCATCACATCGTTTGGCGACGTCTCTATCCCGTAGGTCGGCTCCGCCTGATTGTTGGGCGGCCCGATCCGCTCAGGCTCGACGAACGTGGTCAACGGCACCCCGCCAGACTCGTTGAAGATCAGACGTGTAAACTGCTCGCCGTCACGCCACACGCGCTCTGCATGCTCTTCTTGCCAATAGTCGCCGATCCTGTCCGAGGCCCGCCATACGAACTCGTTCCAGAAGTTCAGCGTGTCTTGGAGCAGCGTCCTGTTCGACGGTTCATCCGCATCAATGCTCGCGTCCTTGAACTCGACGCTGAACCTCCACTCGCCGCCGATCGTGTAGTTGGTGAACTGGTCGATGATATTCCGGCCAATGGGATCGTTCCTCCTCAGCGACCGGCTCTTGTCCCGGATCTCCTCGTACGTGGAGCCACGGAGAAATTCACCGGTTACCCCAGACACCGGCGTCCAGTCCTTGGCGTCGGGGTCCTCCCCAATCACGTTCGGGTTACTGTGGTCCAGGATCGTAGACGCCGCTTCAAGCCGTTGACGATACAGCTTGGCCTCAGTGCCACGAGCATCCGTCTCCTCGCACTTCGCTCGATACCAATTCCCAATGAGCCCCATGGCTTTACTCCCCACAGCCTGGGTCCTATACCATGGCGACGGTCGGCATTCCGTCACCAGCCAAACACACCACCGTGATCATCTCCCGTCTCTTCATACATTTCCGGCGGCTCCATCATATCGCGCATGGCCCTGAGCGCCATCCACGTCACGTCCACGCTCTCGTCATGGTCGGCCACGGGGAACAGCGTCAGCTCCTCGAAGAAGATGTCCACATGCGGCGCTGGCTTCCCGTCCACGCCCGGTATCCAGATGTTCCCCTGCTCGGCGTAGAAGCCGACTTCGTGCGCCTTCGTGAACTTGTCGGGACAGCTCGGCACCTCCTCCACATGCAGCGGCGTCTTGGCCACCAGTTGCTGCGCTATGGCCGCGAACCCGCTGATCGATTCGACGATGATCTTGTCCGGATGATCTTCGGCAGCTTCGCGCAGAATCCGATCGTACAGTTCGGGAAAGATGTACCGCTCTCGCGTGAGCCGTGTGAGGTACAAGTCCCATGTGTCGGTGATCAACCATGTCGCGATCATCGAATAATCGTTGCGCACGCCCTTCTTGATAGCCGGATCCACGGTTTTTATCAAGGCCAACCTGTTGCCAGGCAGCGAATCGTAGAAGCGAATCCAGTGTGGCTTGATCGGCGTCTCGTCGTCGCTCACAGCCTTGCAGTGGAACGCGCGGGAGAAGGCGAACGTCCCGATCTCTTCCCGCCTGTCCTCCAGCGACTTGGTCGGCCACTTGTCCGGCCACAGTGGCGTGAGGTTCTCGTCGATGGCGTCGAACATCTTCGCGAACTGGGGGTTCCCCCGCAACTCGGCCGTCAGGTCTGCCTGATGCCACGGCGTCGCGATGTACCAGATCCGTCCATCCGGCTCCAACAGGTTGCTGATATCCTCTTTCCACGCTTTCTTCAACTGCTCGCGGGCCTTCGGATACACGATCGCGTTTCGGTAGTCGACTACATCGTCGGCGATGATCAGATCCGCACGACCGCCCGTGGCGCTGGAGAGGATGCCCAGCCCTTCGACCGTGACGTCCTTGCCGATCCGCGTCCGATGGATCGTGAGCTTGTGCTTGCTCCAGTCCTGACGGCGCGTCGACTTGCTCACCCATGGGAACACCTCCCGGAACTGCGCGTTGTGCTTGATGTGCTCCGCCAGCTCGTCGATCCGCTCGCACGCCTTGCTGTCCGACTGACAGAACAGCTTGATCCGAAGGTTCGGATCGTTGCCCAGCTCCCAGAGGATGCGGCCGAGACATTGTGACGTGTTGTGCGTTATGAAGCCCTGCGCTACGAAGTTCTCAGGACCCGGGACCTCGATTGCCCAGGTCGGCTTGTCTCCCACGTCTTCAATCGACACGACCTTATCCCACACCACCTGCCCTTCGGCGCTCCGATCGCAACCGCGCATGATGCCTACACGATCCCCAACCTGGATATCAGATACCAGAACCCATTTCATCCCCACGAGGAAAGGATGATTCAATGTGGTCGTCAGCCTGCGACCTGTTTGCGTCGTGATCCTTACGCACCGATGCACTCCGTTGGTCGTTGCGGCGGGTGAGTATGCGGGGCCGATCTGCAAGGTCTCCGGATTCATCGCGAGCACGTCGCCCCCCTTCCACTCTTCGACGGGCACCTGCCTACCGTCCGCCGCGTGGATGTGCTCTCCCTCGGCCAAGCATTTGCCGTGGTTCCTTGGGCCCACGATGACCAGCTTCTTGTGGCTCGACATGCCCTTCTGCCATCGGCGATGCAGAGGCTGCTGCTCGAAACCGAAGACGTAATCCATAAAAGCGTCCGGATCACGCCTCGCCCTCCTCAGTGTCCGCTCCTTCTTCAGGAACGTCAGTTTCGTTTTGTAGGCGTGCAGCCTCTGCGCGTAGCTCCTCTTCGAGTCCAACGACGTCGCCTTGGGCGCTAGCGATGTGCTCATTCAACTGTTCCTCGGTCATGTTCGCGATCTGCAGGCCGAGCGACTGGTGTGAGTGCGTCTCGATGTGAACCGCTGCCTTGGCTGGGTTGAGGATCGCATGGGCCTTGTCCGCCATGATCCCGGCCCCGATCGTGAGGTCGCGAAAGGATGCTTCCTTCGCCTTCGTCAAAGCCATCTGGACGAAGAAGGCGCTGGCGCTCTGGTAGTATCGCCCACGCTCTCTCTCCCGATGCACATCGATCTCCGCCCGCCGCTTCTCGTCTGATGTCAGTACCCTTCGGACCGTCAGCCAGTGGTGACGCAGATTCTTTGCAATCGTGTTCAGACCGGCGAACGGGTCCTTGCGATACTCGTCCCATATCTTCTCCCGCATCTCGTCGGTCAGGTGCTCTCCCTTGGTCGGCATGGGGACGCCTCACCATTGCGCGCGGAGGCTAGCTCGCCTCTGGTTCGTCATGGGCCTGCTCGTCGGTCGAGGCGCCTTCTTGCACTTCGGGCTCGATCGGGAACTCCGTGCCGTCTTCCAGCTTCGCCCGCTTGCCAGTGAAGTTCTGCCAGCGGCGGACGATTACGTCCACGTACTTCGGCTCGATCTCGATTCCGTAGCAGCGGCGGGAGAGTTGCTCGGCGGCGATCACGGTGGTGCCGGAGCCGAGGAAAGGATCAAGCCAGGCGTCACCTTCATCAGAATATGCCGTGACGAAGAATGCCGGAAGGCCAACCGGAAAGGCCGCCTCATGTCCACGGCACTTATCGTTAGTGACGGCCTTCAGCACATTGGACGGGTAAGCCATGCCTGGTTCGTATTTCTGTCCGCCGAATATCCACGACGAATGGCTCTGTAGTTTACTCAGCGACCCGCCCGATGGCTTTTGGCCTTGCTTACCAGCCCAATTAGTCTGGCCCGCACCAACACCCCCAGGAACTGGCACCGAATCCGATTCGTGACGCACAGCGTCGGGACGGAACTTGAAGCCCTTTCGGCTCACGGCAAATTGGAATACAGGTTCGAATCCATTCTTGAACGTGTAGCGAACCTCCCGCGGCACCCCACTGCGCAACCAACAAAACTCATCTACAAAGGACCACGCCCACCGCCTAGACATCGCTAGCACAAGATCCATGACATACAGGGACCGCTCGCCCGCTTCGCAGTGCGGCTTGATGTTGACGAAGAAAGAACCGTCGTCAGCCAGCACCTCGCGAACATTCGCCTGGATGGCTTCCCACCAGTCCACGTATTCATCGGCCGGAATCCCGCCGTATTGCTCTTTCCGCTGCTCGGCGTATGGGGGCGACGTGAAGACACCATTGGTCTTGCCGTCGCACGCTCGCTGCATGTCGGCCGCGTCAGTACAGTCACCGCACAGCACCCGGTGCTCGCCGAGCAGCCACAGGTCGCCGGGCTTCGTGATCGGATCATCCGCCTCCGCTTCGGGCACATCGTCAGGGTCTGTCAAGCCGTCTTCGGGTCCTGTCGCCAGCGTCGGCACATCGATCCTCAACTCCTCTAATCGCAGATCGGTAAGCAACTCCGGCGCGCTCACCTTCAGTCCGTCGAGGATCGGCCCCAGTTCCGGCGTCCACTGGCCGGCGATATAAGGGCTGTTCGCCGCCACGTTCGCCATCTTCTCTTTCGTCTCATCCCAATCGACCAGCCGTACGGCAAACCGCTTGCCGTCCGCGGTGACGATGCTACAGGTGGCCGGATCGTACTTGGGTTCCTTGTCCGCCTTCTGAAGGGCCGCGAGCCGCTGGTGCCCGCAGACCAGATGGCCGCTCCGCGTGTTGAAGACGATGCCAGAAATATCGCCGAACGTCTGGACCGAGGTCGTCAGGCCGCCAAGCTCTTCGTCACCGATCCGCCTGGGATTGTCAGGGTCGGGCACCAGGTCTTTGATGGTCTTGGGAACATGCGTGTCCGCAGCCTTGTTGCCGGCGGGCTTCTTGCTCATGTGCTCGGCTCCTGATTATGGTAGTCGAGATAGGTCGGGGTGCTGATCAGGTAGGCGGGGCGTCTGGGTCGGAAGCTCAGAAGGGCGGCGTGATGGACAGAGGATGGACCGACGCATTCAGATCGCATGTGCCCGACCCCCGCATTCTTTTACCGCCCGGTCTTTCTCCTCACGTCGGCTTGCTCGTTCTACTTCTACCCTGTGAAGGCATGTTCAGTCAAGCCTTATTTACCATCGTTACCCATCCTTGCCTCTCGCTGCCCCCTTCCTCTCGCCTCATTCAATGGCCTCCATGTGCCGGGCCATCCGTTCGCATTCGGCCTTGGCATCGTCGCACGTATCCTGCCATTCACTGTGCTGGGCGTCCAACACAAAGGCCGGAGCAGCCACCGTGTACGAGAACTTGCCTGACTCGGTTTCATCGACGAACAGGTACGTGCCGGCTACCTTTGCCAAGCTCGTCGTGGCCGGCTCCTGAGGCTCCCCTTCCATCCGTCGCTTGCACCTCGCACAGAATTTGCCCCTGGCCTTCGCGTCACCACAGGTCTGCTTTCCGTCTTTCCATTCGATGGTCTTCATCGTATTGTTCCTGCTGATCGTGTCCTTGACCTCAGTGCCCAACCAGTGCGTGAGAATCCTTCGTCCACCGATCTCCCTTGAAGCAAAGCGGTCCCTTTGTCCGTCACCCATGCCGTGCGCAAACTCACGCCGTATTCGAGCAGCCCCCGGCGCTCGGCACGCTCCATCGCGCGACAACAGACCTTGACCGGCTGTCCGGTCCATTCGGCAAGCACCGCTTGCGGCCACTTCTGATAATGGCTGGCGCGGCAAAGCGCTACGGCCTCGCATACTTGGACATCTGTAACATGCCGCGTGGACATCACTTTGCCTTTCGCCTCTCCCGCAGCCCTTCGCGTTGAGCCTGCTCGATTGTCTCGACACTGAATCTCCGTCGACCTGTCACTCTACAAGTTCGGTAGGCCAGCCGGCCTTGGCGGCACCACAGATTCACGGATCCGACCGACACGCCCAGCGCGCGAGCCGTCTCCGTCGCGCCAACCTCTATCTGACTCGGCGGCATACACATCACTTTTCCTTTCGCTGCTTCTGCAGAACGCGGGTCAGGTCCTGGCCAATGAGGGCAAGGCGATTGATGTACCCGCGCCTCACTTTGTACCAGACCGCCCGTCGCATGGTCACGATATCGTGAACGGTGAACATGTCGCCGGGCTGAAGGTGGACGACTCTCTTCAAGGCCTTTAGCACGTTGCCTGGATGCGGCGTGGGCATGATCGGCGTCAGCCGGCTCACCTTGTAGGTGCCGCCCTGCCTCACGTCCACGGTGAGCACCACCCGCTGGCCCGGGCGCTTGCTCGCCGAGGCGATCAGCCGGGCAAGCATCTCTTCGCTCATGACCAATCTCCTGGGGCTATGAAATGACGTAGACGACCTGTCCGCACCGCGGGCACCGGACCAAGACACACGGGTCGCAGACGTTCCAACCCCGCACGTACTCGTAGCGACCGCCACACCGATCGGCGTGCGGATGCCGGCCTACGACCTTCGGCCGCGGCGCCTGAGGCGTAGTCTCTACCCTCAGTTCGGCTAGCACCATCATGGCGATCCATCACCCCCGTTGCGCCACCTGCATTATCGAAGCCCATCTGGTTCCCCCGCCCATCGTTGGGCTCCAGGCGTCTCCGTGTCCCACGTCGCCTGTAAGTCTAGCATCATAGACATCTTGGGTCAAGTCACAACCTGTCTCACAGGACGTTCCAGACCTCTTTCATCCCCTCGATAGCATCCGCTGCATCGCCGGCGAGCCACCGGGCCACCGCATCAGGGCTCGTTGTCAGCAGGATCCGGTCAAAGGCCTCGTCGGGGCTCTTCTGCACACGTGCAGCTACGCTCAGCGACCGCCCTTCGTCAGGGCCTCCGGTCAGGCGGGTGTGTATCTCCGTCACGTCCCTTACCCTCCGCCATCCGGTCGACTCCGATAACAACAGAACCGGCTGCATGATCACCCTCCAGCTTTCGCTTCCATTCGGCCACGATCTGCTCGGTGTCCGTGCCCACCGACGTGCCCAACAGTATGTCGACCTGGCCCTTGATCATCTCCGCATGTGCCCTCTGCAGCCGACGATAGGCCTCCAGGTCGGTCATCACGATCGATATCGGACTAGGTCCACGCATGCTAGTCTTCCTCCTCGCCATCTAGCGTTTTCACCACCGTGTTCAACTGGTCTCGGAGCCGGGTCAGATCGCTCACCAGCCCCCGGGGCAGTGCGGCCTTCATGTTCTTCGCCGCCTCAAGTTTGCGCCGGGTCTCCTGCCGCAGGTACCAGTCCGACATGTCCTCGTCGACGTCCATGCTCTTCAACAGCTCTCGGAGCTTGGCGAAGCTCTCCAGCTTCTTCTGGACAATGTAACTCTCCTTCTCGACCTCGTCGATCCTCTGTTCGATCTTCTTCCGCAACTCGCCTCGGACGCGGTAGCCAAGCTCCCGCTACTCCTGCTTATGCCTCAGCCACCATTCCCAATACTCCCGGTCGCTCTGTCGGTCCACCGCGTGCGGGCCGACTATCTCCGCCCGGCACATCAAGATCTAGCGGTAGAACTCCTCCGGCACCTCGACCTGCCGACTCCGGGCCGTTTGCCTG